>Ga0082335_1000360_pt1 | contig 117133 bp, 120 predicted proteins | sample Subgrocontami58m_FD_72375 | JGI IMG/M metagenome (GOLD analysis project Ga0082335, IMG submission 72375) | Subsurface groundwater microbial communities from S. Glens Falls, New York, USA - GMW37 contaminated, 5.8 m (SPADES assembly) (version 2) ... | reverse complement strand
AAGAACACCTAATGTGAAGACAGCTAGCTGGAACAGTTCTGACACTAAGGAACGAAAGCGTGGGGAGCGAATGGGATTAGATACCCCAGTAGTCCACGCCGTAAACGATGGATGCTGAGCTTTGGCAGTATCGACCCTGCCAGAGCTGTCTACCTAAGTTAACACCTTAAGCATCCCGCCTGGGGAGTACGAGCGCAAGCTTAAAACTCAAAGGAATAGACGGGGACCCGCACAAGCGGTGGAGCATGTGGTTTAATTCGACGGTAAGCGAGTAACCTCACCAAGGTTTGACATCCGGCTGCAGAGCCCTGGAAACAGGGCAGCCTTCGAGGGTGCCGGACAGATGCTGCATGGTTGTCGTCAGCTCGTGTCGTGAGATGTACCGTTAATTCGGGAAACGAGCGCAACCCCTATCTTGTGTTTCATGTGTCACAAGAAACTGCCCGCTTTAAGTGGGAGGAAGGTGGGGATGACGTCAAATCAGCATGGTTCTTACACCTTGGGCTACACACGTGCTACAATGGAAAGTACAAAGGGACGCCAAAGCGCAAGCTGGAGCAAATCCTTTAAAACTTTTCTCAGTTCGGATTGAGGGCTGCAACTCGCCCTCATGAAGCTGGAATCGCTAGTAAACGTGAATCAACACGTCACGTTGAATACGTTCTCGGGTCTTGTACTCACCGCCCGTCACGTCAAGAGAGTCGGTAACACCCGAAGGGCCCCGCAAGGGGCACGAAGGCGGGACCGATAATAGGGACGAAGTCGTAACAAGGCATCCGTAGCGGAAGCTGTGGATGGATCACCTCCTTTCTAGGGAGATATCGGTGAAAATCGAATAGTCGACCTTCGCTCGCAAGAGCGGAGTAAAAAGAGTTAGCGCCTGTTAGTACTAAAATAAAGAAGCAAATAGTTTATGGGCCTATTTGTATAAAAAGATTGGCCTGAAATTATTTAAGGACAGTCTTTTTTTATTTTACTCGGGCATGTAGCTCAGATGGTTAGAGCGCCACACTGATAATGTGGAGGTCATAGGTTCGACTCCTATCATGCCCACCGGGAAATCAAATTTTTATTATCGCGGGGTAGAGCAGTTGGCAGCTCGCCAGGCCCATAACCTGGAGGTCGCCGGTTCAAATCCGGCCCCCGCAACAATTAGCCTCGGTAGCTCAGTGGTAGAGCAAACGACTGAAAATCGTTGTGTCGTCAGTTCGATTCTGACCCGGGGCACACTTATCTTCCGGGCTGTCGTATACCGGTAGTACGCATGCTTTGGGAGCATGTTGACTGGGTTCAATTCCCAGCAGCCCGACAAAAATTCGCAAGACCTTTATGGTCTTAAGAATTTTTTGTCAGGTTGTTGGGGGCAGCGAAACCAGTGTTGGCGTGGGGCTTCCGCCCCTTCAATTCCCAGCAGCCCGACACTTAATAATAAAAGCAGGCGGGTATCGTATAGTGGCTATTATAACAGGTTTCCAACCTGTGGAGGGGGGTTCAATTCCCCCTACCCGCTCAGGATTGACAAATAGCCGTAAATCGGCTAATATCCAAGAAGCAACCGTCATTGCTCAAATTTAATTAATAAACTATAAATTCATGTTAGCGATCAGACTTTCAAGAGTGGGCAAGAAAAACAAACCCTTGTACCGCGTCATTATTTCGGAAAAACACAAAGATGTTTACGGCGACAGTTTGGAAATTTTAGGCTCATATAATCCGCACACTAAAGAACTTAAAATTGACGCTGAAAAAACCAAATACTGGATTTCAAAAGGCGCCGGCATGTCCGAAACCGTTAACAACCTTTTAATTGAGAAAAAAATCATTGACGGCAAAAAAGTTAAGGCTTCAAAAGCCAGAATTGCCAAAAAAGCTCCGGCTCCAGCCAAACCGGTCGCGGCTCCGGCCGAAGCGCCAGCCGCCTAAACCAACGAAACATTGACAAATTCACAGTTTCTGTTATAATAATATAATCCCATTAAATTGGGTTTAATAATTAAGCGATCTTTCAATCCTGACTGGAAATACGAAAATAGGTCAGTTTTGGAAGAAAAAGAAAACTATGGCTGCTCAAGCAACCGACAAAGAATTCTTGGAGTACATTGCCAAGTCCGTCGTTTCCAACCCCGACGCTGTGCAGGTGGAAAGAACGGTAGATGAAATGGGAGTTCTGTTAACTCTTAAAATCGACCCGGCTGATATGGGCTATATCATCGGCCGAAAAGGTCAGACCGCGCAAGCCATCAGAACCTTACTCAAAATCGTTGGCGCTAAAAATAACGCTCGCGTCAATTTGAAGATTTATGAACCGGAAGGTTCACGCCGGCCGATGAGAACCGAAAGAAGCGAAAGCGCCGGCATTGACACTTCATCGGTTGATGATTTGAAAATCTAAAATAATATTAGATATATAATAAAAAGCCACACCTCAATGTGGCTTTTTATTTGCTTGTCATTCCCGCGTAGGCGGGAATCCATTTCCTTGTTGTAAATTATTACTAAGCATTTTATGACATTCCACATAATCACCATTTTTCCTCACATCTTCGACTCTTACTTTAATGAGAGTATTCTTAAGCGCGCTTTAAAAAATAATTTAATCAGCATAAAAATCCATAACCTGCGCGACTGGACGGCCGATAAGCACAAAACCGTGGACGACTCGCCCTTCGGCGGCGGCGCCGGTATGGTCATGAAAGTTGAGCCGCTTTATAAGGCGCTAAAGTCTATAAAGTCAAAAAGTCAAAAGTCCAAGACCATTCTCCTCTCCGCCAAAGGCAAAACCTGGAACCAGAAACTGGCCAAGTCACATAGCAAATTAAAAAATATCATCCTGATTTGCGGCCGCTACGAAGGCGTGGATGAGCGCGTTAAAAAATTCGTGGATGAAGAAATTTCCGTAGGCGACTACGTCTTAACCGGCGGCGAAATCGGCGCCTTAGCTATCATTGATTCCATCACCCGCCTTCTGCCCGGCGCCTTAGGCAACGCTGATAGCGCCAAGTATGAATCCCATACCACGCCTGGCGTCTTAGAGCATCCTCACTACACCCGCCCGGAAGTCTTTATTGCCAACGGCAAAAAACTTACCGTCCCCAAAGTCCTGCTTTCCGGCGATCACAAAAAAATCGCCGACTGGCGGGTTAAACAATCTAAATGCCGTTAGTTGTCATTGCGAGAAGCCCGTAATCGGGCGACGAAGCAATCTCACTCGCTCTCCTCCTGTCATTGCGAGCGTCAGCGAAGCAATCTCACTTTTCTTGTCATTCCCGCGTAGGCGGGAATCCATTACCTTAATTTACCTTTAATTTTAGCAATAATTTAGTTAATTTATTAATAAAAAGCCAACCCTAGTTGACTTTTTTTTGATTTTGTGCTATATTTATAGATTAAATTGGACCCATTTCCCGGTCATTTACCTCCTCCCAAAAGGAGTATATATACCCCATATAATAGGTCCAATGAGGACTTTGACAATATAAAGATAAACTAAAATAAAAATATAAACTTTGAGAGGGAGGTAAGGGAGATGATATGCAAGAATTGGAAGTGCAGGAAGGACATTCCGGACGGAACAAAGATATGTCCCCATTGCAAATGGGAAGACAGAAGCGGAAATCGGTCAGGAAATAAAGGAGAGTCTCAGCCTACGATAACCCTTTTCGTCAGTAATCCGCAAATTCAGAGTGACGGAAGCTTTAAAATTATTGCTTACGCGATAGTCAGAAAAGCGGACGGAAATCTCATTGAAGACGGACATCGGGTATTCTTCCATACAGACGACATGGAAGAAAAAGCCGACGACACGGGCGACAGTTACGGACAAGGCGGACGAGCCGATTGTGATTTTGATATTCCCGCTAAACTAGCCGGGGAAACAATCACAATCACGGCACACACTCAAATCGGCAGCAAGCGGATTGATACGACTAAGTCCATTCCTGTTCCAAGAAAAAAAGAAGAGGCTAAAGATGGTCCCCACTCACTTACCGTTACCCCTCTAGGAGAAAACGGTGAGTACTCTTTTGACATCTGGGTCACTTCCAGCACGGGTAAAGGTCTCGTTGAAAATGTGAGAGTTGCTGAAGATGGAGCGCCCTTTGGACCTTTTCAGACTGACAAAAACGGTTATTATCATCATACGGCCAAAAAATTTGACAATGGGGAAAAGGAATTTTTAATTCAAGTTGGGCCAAAGTTGATATACCGAGCCAGACTTAAGGGAAGGCTTGTTGGAAAAAAAAAATCTGAACAACGTAAACCGGTTAGAATACTTAAAGGGCAAGGCTTCTGGGCCAACTTCAACAATGTCATAAAACATGACAAGACAACATAAAGGAGGATATCACGATGTCGGGAACAATAAAAAATGCTCTAACAAGAGCTGGAAATGCAATGGCAACTAGTTGGCGAAGAATTGATTGGGGCATAACTGCTTTAATAAGTTATTTTATTACCCCAATTCTTGCATTCGTCGGAATTACACTGGCCATTATTTATGACTCGCTTGCCTTATACTGGATCTCTATACTTGGTAGCGTAGTCATAGTACTGGTCGGCGCAACCATTATCGACCCTATTGCTGACGCTTTAGGCTTTTACTTCGCTAAACTTATCAGGGACAATAATTATCGCTGGTACACGATGGTCGTGCTATCCGTAATCTTTTCTGTATCGGCTTTCGTCGCTGGCTTCGGTGAACCGTTGGTAAACAAGGAAATAATAAAACCTGGCGGACAGCTAATCGAAGAGACGAGCAGGCCATGGAGTGAAGGAATATCCATGCGATGGAATGGAGCTACGCCTGCGATGGCAATTTCAGCGAACCAAGCGGCCTCAGGCCAAGCAAAACAGATGTCAAAGCAAAAAAGTTACCATAGCTGGTACCATATCAAGTTTGCGATCTTTTGCTGGATTTTTACTTTTATGTACTCGTTTTTTGCTTTTTTCGACGAGGCTAAAGAGGCCTGGTTAGAAACCAAAGAGAAAGCTAAAGGAGTGGCGTTCGATCAATCCAGGGGGATGCAGACGGTAACGATAACATTAACTGAACTGACCCAGACTCCTCAAACTACCGGGTCCAAGGCCGCTGATTCTGTCGAAACTTTTTTCAAGAGACATGTTGGTAGGTTGCTTTCTCTTGAGGTTATCGGCGAATTTCTTGCCAATTTTATAGGAAAAGCATTCAAAAAACTGTTCAATACATAAGGAGGATATATGGCTGAGCAAAATAAGGATGGTATAGGCTGGCGAGCGGTAACCGCTACGACTATTACAGTTATAATAATAGCTTTGGCAGTGCAGGCGATATTAGGTATTCACTGGCAAACCTCTGCCGCATTTGTAGCATTACTCATTATTACAGAGTACATCTTGAGGCAACTGGAAAAAGATAGCGCCATCAAGAGGTTTTTGCGACGGTCCGGCCAGTACATTCTCATTATCATTTGCTATCTAGGGACGCGCATTCTCTTCGGCTACCTCTTTAACGCCCCTATAGCGAATACTGACGAAGACCTAGTAAAGGTAGGAGCAAAGCTGGTTGGATATAAAGACCTATCTTGGGCGGGCAATTTGGTATTAGAAATTGCCTTTATCTTACCTGGGCTTGTTGTAGCGACGTTATTAGCAAAGGGCGGAAAATGGGCATTACCAGTATATGTTCTATCCATTCCTGCGTTTCTTGCCGTGCTCTGGCAGGCCAAACAGCCGGAGCATACCGCAGCAGTTAAGAGAAACTTGCAGGGAGCAGTGGCCCTTGATGCGCGTCATCAAAACAACTCTGGCTTGACGAAAGAAGCTGCCGCCGCCTCAAGTTATGGAATAGCCAAAGCTTCTATAACGCATTTCTACCGCTTTGACGCCGAAATCGGTTCGTTCTTCGTGCCGGAAGACCTAAAAGGTTTTACGATTCCCGAAGGAGGAACTGTTCTTCAGCCTAGGCCTAATGAAAAGGGTAAGGAGCTCGAAGGACGGTATTATGTGGAAGTTATACTTCCCGATGAAAACGGCGAATTCCTCAATGGAGAGAGGGTATGGGTTAATCCGACGGAATTTAATTGGGTTGACGGTGGCAATATTATCAGCAATAAATATGCCATAGTCAAATCAGCAGGCGGAAAGATCTGGACTGTAAACTTCTACACCGACGAGATAATAAATATCAAAGAATATCCTGTCGGCCAACAGATTATTATCACTGGGGCCAAACAAGGGGAAGTTTTTCGCCCCAGTTCAGTTAATCCAGGCCAGTTACTTCCCCTGCCTATCGGAGTAGAAATTAACAATATAAAGTTAGCTTCAATGGAATTGAAATACAAAAAAGGAGGAAAAATCGATATAAGATTCGTCGAAAAATCATAGTTCATTTTGAGATTAAGGAGGAGATAATAAATTGGGGGTGAATGCATTCGTGCTTCACCCCTTTATTTTTTTTAATAAAAATGATATGCTCTTAATATAAGACAATTTTATTAATGCTATATGAAAATAATTTATAGACTATTTATATTTGTGCTTTTGGCCACTATTTTTTTTCTAAATGGAAATTTTAGCTTCGCAATTTGTAAATCAACTGATGAAGCTCAAACCTTTAATTATCCGACACAGACTGCATGCGAAGCTGCAGGATATAGATGGATTAGCGAACCTTCTTCATCAGGCACCGTCTCCCTCACCAACCCCCTAACCGGCACGCAAAGCAGTGAGAGCATACCGGTGCTGCTCGGTAAAATCATCAACGCCGTCCTGGGGGTGATCGGCTCGTTAGCCTTGGTCATGTTTATCTACGGTGGCGCGACCTGGATGACTTCGGCCGGCAACCAGGAGCAGGTGACCAAGGGCAAACAGATTATCATCTGGGCGGCCTTAGGCATTATCATGATTTTTTCCGCCTACGCGCTGGTGAAGTTTGTCTTAACTACTATTACTAGTTAACTGGTGTAACGCGACTTCTACCTTCTTCTCGTAACTCATAGCTCGTAACCCATAACTCTAAATGCAAAAAACTTCCTTTCGGAAGTTTTTTTATTTTATCTTAATGATTATACCCCAGATCATTCCACCGATATCGTCCGCTAATTTTGATAATAAGTTATAATCTTCTTCGTTTAAATAATTTTCCGTGGAAGCGAAGTAGATTAGATATTTTGTTTCTTTTAGCGAGCCGTATGATATTTCTAAAAAATTTCTATAGACCTTGCAATTATCACCTTTTCTTCTAGCAAACCCTTCTATATAATTTAAAATTATTGATAAAGCCGCTCTTCTTAATTGTGATGTCAGCCCATATAATTCGTCTCGAGGAAAATTTCTACTAACTTTATAAACTGACTTTACATACTGATGCATTTTTATTTTAAGATCATCATGAAATCCCATAAAAAGAGTTACGAGTTACGGGTTATGCGATCAGCAGCGCTGCGCCGATTGCTCCGGCGTTCGCGCCCAGTTTGCTTTTGACGATCTTTATATCTTTGGATTCGGGCGACTTAATATATTGCTTCATGATTTTCTTGGTGCGCGATAAAAACAAGTCGCTGGATTCTACAACGCCTCCGCCCACGATAATTATTTCCGGGTCCAAGAGGTTTACCACGTTGGCCAGGCTGATGCCTAAATAATGGCCGAATTCGTCGTATGACTTTTGCGCCAACGGATCGCCGCGGTAAGCTTCCTCGGCTAAAGCCGCCGGACTGCTTTGCGTCAGCTTATGATAAGCCTGCTCCAGGCTGATGCCTTCTTTAAAATCCACGGTCATCAAACCCACCTCGGTGGCGCTCCCGTGCGACCCTTGATAAATTTCACCGGCCTGCCACCAAGCGCCGCCGATACCCGTGCCTATAGTTATACCGAAAGAGTTTTTATATTTTTTGCCTGCACCGAATTTCATTTCCGCACGCAAAAAGCAATGCGCGTCATTATCAATTTTTATCATTTCCACGCCCAACCGCGCCGCTAAATTTTCCGGCAGTTGCAAGCCGTTTAATATAGGAAGATTTTGCGCGCTTAGCACTTTATTTTCCTTATAATCCAATACACCGGGTAAACCGACGCCGATACCCTGTACCGTTCCATCGTCCGCCTTGGCCTTGTCTTGTAGCGGCTCAACCAAGGCCTTAAGCATAATCATAAAATGCTCCAAGTTGTCTTTCGGCGTGGCTAAAACATAATCAGCCAGAACTTTCTGGCCGTCAAATAAAACAGCACTCATTTTCGTTCCACCGATGTCAACACCAATTATGTATTGTTTAGTTAAATTTGTCATAAATATAAAATAAGATACAATTACCAAGATACAATAACCAAACAAATTAAAATATTCAAATTACAAACTAGTTTTTTGTTTGATTATTGGTTATTGAATTTTGTTTGTTTCTTGTATCTTGATTATTGGTTATTATTAAACAGCGTTTTGGCGTACTCAAACACCTCCGGCCTCCCCTGCGCCATCTCCCAATACCACCATTCCACGCCCCAGAGATAAAACTCGCGAAAGCCGGTCTGGCGCGCGAACTCCATCATCTCCTTGAATTTTTCCAAATTCATGGTTTGGTCGCGCTCGGTTTGCGTGGCATTTTGGTAAGGCTCTTTGCACCAAGGCTCGGCTTGCAGTTCTATAACAATCCAGTCTTTGGGGCTGGCAAACCAACTGGTTAAGTTTTTTTTCAAGCGGAAAAAGGCCGGGGTGATGGGATAATGGATATAGGTTTCAAATTGATTGGAATAGGTGTCGCGGTACATGGTGGTGCCGAAAATGTCGGCTCGTCCGGCCGCGCCCACCCAGTAAGATAGCTCGCCCGAATCGGTTACTATAATCGGCCGGCTGTCCTGACTGCGCGCCAGCGCGATCTCCTGATCCAAAAATTTCTTGTCAAAACTGGGACAATCGCCGAAATGCGCTAAAAACGGTTCGTTCTCAATCTGCCAAGCGACAATCGACTTCTCGCCTTTATACCGCTGGATCGTTTTGGCCAAATAATTCAAAGTGCTGTTTTCAATTTGCGCCTTTAAGCGGCCTTTAGTCCAGGCCGGAAAATGGCATTCAGGCCAGCGCGGCAGGCGGGCGCCTACGGCTAAAATAATTTCCCCGTCGCGCGCGTCCGCTTCTTTAATCTGCCAATCCAAGTCCTGCCAATAAAATTCGCCTTCCGTATTTTCAATTTCATCCCAGTAAGCCGGCAAGCGGATTTTTTTTACTTTTAAATCATCTAAAATTGATAAATAAATTGCCCGCCAATTAAGTCCCAGAGTTTGCGCCTGCGCCTTAGAATATGTTACTCCGTACTTAAGTTCGTTTTGTTCATAAACCCGGCCGCGGCTCATGAGAAAAATAAAAAACACGACTAAAATTAAAATAGCGAAAAGTATTTTTATGACTTTAAATTTTTTAAACATAGCAAAATCTCGTATCTCATAACTCGCAACTCATAACTCTCTCCAAACAATTATAGTTGCGAGTTACGGGTTGCGAGTTACGAGATTTTACCACCAAGTTACCGGCTCGTAGCCGGTGGTGGCGAACTGCAGCTGATTAAAGACGAAAGTGGCGATGGACCAAGCCGCCAAAATAATAATTAAACCGATCACGCTGTTAATTAGGAGTTTTTTGGCTGAAGTGACTTTTTCCTCGTCTCCGCCGGCCATCATCCATTGGAAACCGGCGTAAATTATGAGAATTAAAAATATCAAGCCCAAAAGCTCAAGTACAATTCTAATAATCCTGGCGGCAATCAGCCGGATATCTGAATTCTCGGATGGGACGCCGCCGGCCACACCGTAAGCCGTACCGACGTCAGCGAGGCCGCCTTGATTAACCGTATCCCACCAGCCCTCGGCTTGAGCCGCCGGCAAGGCTAAATTGAAGCTTAGCAGGGCCATGGACAAAACCGCTGTTATCAGGCTATACTTAAGGATTCTTTTAGTCAGCGCCATATAATTTTGCTATAATTTAGTTATAATTATATTATACTCAAAATAGTCAATTCAAGCAAAAAAACATGGATATGAAACTTTCCTCCCAAGTCGCTTACAATACTCTAATTCAAATCATCGGCAAAGCCATCTCTACGCTGTTGGGCCTCCTGGCCGTGGCTGTCATGGCTAGGTATTTGCGCGAAGCCGGCTTCGGCCAATATTCCACTATCTTCACTTTTCTGTCCTTTTTCGCGGTCATGGCCGATTTCGGCCTGACCTTAGTAACTTCGCAGATGATCAGCCGGCCGGGCGCCGAGGAAAAAAATTTACTGGAAAATCTTTTCAGCCTGCGCTTAGTCTCGGCCGCGGTTTTTTTACTCTTGGCGCCGCTCGTAGTTTTGTTTTTCCCCTACCCGGCAGTCATTAAATTGGGAGTGGCCGCGGCCAGCTTGTCTTTTTTCTTTACAGCCTTAAATCAAATTTTAGTCGGCTGGTTTCAAAAAAACTTAACCATGGCCATCGTAGCCGCGGCCGAGGTGGTTTCACGAATTATTCTGCTCGGTGGCATTATTTTAACCGCCTTTTTTGATTTTGGCTTGTTTGGCATAATCGTCGCCACGGTCAGTTCCAGCGCCATCAGTTTCATCATGCATTTTTGGTTTTCCCGGCGTTTTATAAAAATTACCTGGCGCGTTGATTTACCGGTTTGGCGCGAAATTATTAGCCGCTCCTGGCCATTGGGCGTCACGATTTTTTTAAACTTGATTTACCTGCGCGCTGATATTTTAATTCTCTCTTTATTAAAAAGCCAAAGTGAAGTCGGTATCTACGGCGCGACTTATAAAGTAATTGATGTCTTAACCAGTTTGCCTTTTATGTTCGCCGGCCTAATCTTGCCTCTTTTGACCGCGGCCTGGGCGGCTGGGCGGCTGGAACAATTTAATAAAATACTTAAGCGGTCGTTCGATGCCTTGTTGATTTTGGCTTTGCCCTTGATCGTCGGCGCGGAACTCGTTGCCCGGCCGCTGATGGTAATGGTGGCTGGAGAAAATTTCGCGGCTTCAGGCGCGGTCTTAAAGATCTTGATTTTGGCCATGGGCTTTATTTTTATCGGCTGCCTGGCTTCCCACGCCGTCATCGCCTTAGACAAACAAAAAAATATCATCGGCGCCTATATTTTTACCGCCATAACAGCGCTGGCCGGCTATTTAATTTTTATTCCGCTTTATTCTTATTATGGCGCCGCCTGGGTAACGGTTTACAGTGAATTCGCCATCGCCGCCTTTTCCCTTTATGTCGTCATAAAATACAGCGATTTTCGGCCTGATTTTACGATTTTTCTTAAATCCTTGGCCGCCTCTTTAACTATGGGGCTGGCGGCATATTTATTACTGGGAAAAATAAATTTAATCCTGATAATTTTACTGGCTGGATTAATCTATCTAACAGTTTTATATTTACTGGGTGGAATTAAAAAGGAAGATCTAAAATTATCTTAATATTTATGCCAAATATTCTCCTAATCAATTCTTCGCCGGAAAAAAATTGCCTGCTGACGCACGCTTTTAAGGAACTTCGGCAAAAAGATTTTTCTTTCAGCCTTTGGTCGTCTAAAGCGCCGCTGGCCGAGCAGTTCCGGCAAAAAAACTGGCCCGTAAAAAAAATTTATCTGGGGCCGGACTTAGGGTCTAAAATCAACACGCTGCTGTTCGTTATGGCCTTACCTTTTTTGCAATTTAAATTTTTATTGGCTTTATTCGGCTGGAAATTTAAAAACAGCGCCGACATAATCGCTTGCCTTAATTTAAACGAAAAAATAATCATAACTCTGCCAGCGCGCTTTTTGGGCTTTAAAGTTGTCTGGCTAGAATGTCCGGAGATCAATTATCGAGGCCTTAACTATTTTTTAGCCGCGCTTTACAGATTAAATTCAAAATTTTCAAAAATTATTACCTTCAGCAATTTTTCCAAACAACAGCTTAAAAATCTAGGCTGCGATGAAAATAAAATAGAGCTAGCGTCGCCAGGAGCCAGGCAGGCGCTCTTTCAAGAGAATATTTTTAATAAACTAGCTACGGCTAATCAGGCCAATTATCACCGAAAATATTTTTCGGTTGGCGCCATTACCGCTTTAAACCAAAAGCAAAAAATTGAAACGATTTTTCAAGCCATAAAAATCAGCCTGACTCTAGTGCCCAATATTCAGCTAATCATCATTGGCGACGGCGAAGATAGAAAATCGCTTCTTTGGCTGGCGAAAAAGATGGGCATTGAGAATCTCGTCTGGCTGGTGGGCGAGCAGGAACAATTAAAAAAATGGCTGGACAGTTTTGACATTTTTTTAGCCACCGGTGATACCTTATCGCTTGATAATTATGCTAATATTATTGAGGCCATGGCGGCCGGCCTGCCGGTACTGGCGCCGCGCAATATCGGCCTGGAAGATGTCGTTCTTGAAAATAAAACCGGCGCGCTTTTAGAAGCTGATAATAGCGAAATGCTGGCGCGGCAGATTATTAAACTTCACCAGGATAAAAAACTGCGCCACTATTTAGGACAAAACGGCCGAGAACGCGCCAAACAGCTGTTCACCATGGAGAAAATGGTTGAAAAAATGGAAAGCATTATTAATTATAAATAAACTATGAACTTAATAATTGAAGTTAAAAACACCGACCAAAGACTGGATGTATTTCTAACCGGCCATCTAAAAGACTTATCCCGAAGCCAGATTCAAAAATTAATTAAGCTTGAAGCCGTAACCGTTAACGATTTGCCGGTTTCGGCCCATTTTAATTTAAAGCCCGGCGACCGGGTAAAGATTAAGCAAAAAACTTCTCAGCCCAAGAAAGAAATTAAAAAAACCGCGCCTAAAAAATTACCGGCCGTAAAAATTATTGAGGAAACCGAAGAATTTATAGTGATTAACAAGCCGGCCGGATTAGCGGTGCATGGTCGCGCCGACTACACGCTGGCCGATTGGCTTAAAGCTAAATATCCGGACATAAAAAAAATCGGCGACGACCCGGAACGCCCCGGTATAGTGCACCGGCTGGACAAAGACGTCAGCGGCTTGATGGTGGCGGCTAAAACCCAAAAATCATTTAACAGCTTGAAAAAACAATTTCAAAACCGGACCGTTGATAAGCAATACACCGCCCTGGTTTATGGCCGGGTTCAAAAATTAAGCGCCACAATTAATTTTCCGATCAAGCGCGCCCAAGACGGCTATAAAATGGCCGCTCTGCCATTTACTTATAAAGGGGAAGCCTCGGGCGCCGGGCGCCAGGCAGAAACCTTTTTTGATATCATAAAAAGGCTAATTAATTACACGCTCTTAAAAGTTAAAATTAAAACCGGCCGGACGCATCAGATCAGAGTGCATCTTTCGGCTTACGGCAACCCGATCGTGGGCGACAATATTTACGCCACGGCCAAAACCAGAATCCACAATAAAAAACTCGGCTTAAACCGAATTTTTTTGGTAGCCGATAATCTGTCTTTCCGCGACTTAACAAAACAGCGGAAAAATTATAAAATAAACTTGCCTTTGGAATTAAAAAATATCTTAAAACAAGTTAAATAAATATGGCCAACAACATTTTCATCATTTCCGGGCCGTCTGGCGCCGGCAAAGACGCGGTTATCCAGGGTCTAAAAAAAGTTTTACCGGTCAAACAACTGATTACCACGGTTACTCGGCCGATGCGTCCGGGCGAGCGCCAGGGCAAACCCTATTATTTCATAACTAAAAAACAGTTTGAAAAAAATATCAAACAAAATAAATTTTTTGAATACGATTTCCATTTTAACAACTACTACGGCCTAACTCACGAAGAAATTGAAAAAACCAAAAAAAGCAATAAAATTTTTTACTGGCAGGCAGAGTATAAAGGCACAATAACCGCTAAGAAAAAAATGCCGGACATAACCACTATTTTCATAAACTCGCCGCTGAAAATTTTACTGGCCAGGATGCGCCAGCGAGAAACCAAATTTGATGAAAAAATTTTTAAGCAAAGGGTTAAAGATATTAAAGAGTGGCTAAAACACTTGGATGTTTATGATTATGTGATAAAGAATGAACAGGGCAAATTGAATAAAACCATTGACAAAGTGGCTAAAATAATTAAAAAATCGTCTAAAATTGGCTATTTACCACGTTAAATAAATTTGCTGGCAAATTTCCGCTAAGCGAATTTAACGGGGTTGACAAAACCCATTAATTATTATAATATAACCTCATCATTAAATATTTATCATATTTAAAATAGAACTCTTAATGTTCTATTTTTAAATACCCAAGTTATATGGCGAAAGAAACTACTGGAACAATAATTAAGCCCGAAGACTTAAAGCCGGGCATGACCGTTAGAATTTTTCAAAAAATCAAGGAACTAAACGCTAAAGGCGAGGAAAAAGAAAGAGTCCAATACTACGAAGGCATGATCATCGCCAAAAAGCACGGTAAAGAGGCTGGCGGCACGATTACGGTCAGAAAAATCTCTGACGGCGTAGGCGTGGAAAAAATCTTCCCCTTGAAGCTTCCTACCATTACCAAGATTGAAATTAAAAAGCAGGCTAAAGTTAAGCGCGCCAAACTTTTCTTTTTAAGAAATTACAATAAAAAACTCAAAGAGGTTAAACTGGCCTAATTCCATATCTCGGCCGAGGTGGCGAAACTGGTACACGCACTACCTTGAGGTGGTAGCGGGGGCAACCCCTTGCAGGTTCAAGTCCTGTCCTCGGCACTAAGGGGGCACATAGCTCAGCTGGTTAGAGCACCTCGTTTACACCGAGGGGGTCCAGGGTTCGAATCCTTGTGTGCCCACATGAAATTTCTCTCCACTTCCGAAAAACAAACCTTTAACTTCGCGAAAAACTTCTCAAAAAAACTATGCGGCGGCGAGGTTCTAGGCCTAGTCGGTAATTTAGGCGCGGGTAAAACCGTTTTTACCAAAGGATTAGCGGCCGGCTTGGCCGTTAAAAAACATCTGACCAGCCCGACTTTTGTTTTAATGAAAGTTTACCCGGTAAAAAAGCATCAGCAAATAAAACACTTAGTCCATATTGACGCTTATCGGCTTAAAACCGCGGGTGACTTAACCGCCATCGGCGCCGCTGAATATTTCAGCCGCCCTGACACGATTACCATTATTGAATGGGCGGACAAAATTAAAAAAATCCTGCCCAAACGGGCGAGATTTATAAAAATCAATCTTCGTAAAAACATCTCAAGGAATATAATTTACTAATCTTCTTTAAGTCGAAATTTCCTATTTATTTAAATCGTCGCAATAATCTCTTATAGAACTATAAACGCGGTCATCCATAAAATCAAAGTTTAATTCTTGACCACCTTGGCTTTTTATTTCCTCATCCCAAATATCCTCCACGATTCTTAAAACCTTATTATAGCCGTTGGCGATAACCATTTGGCCGGCTTTTTCCGCGTAATCGGCGAAGTCGTTCAACTGTATCATTATTTGGCTTAATATCATGAATTTAGCGCGATGCTGCGCCAAAGTATTTTTTTCATTATTTACCCATAATCCGATCAGCCCATTCAAATTCTTCATGTCCGTGCCGACAATCACCCTGGGAATGTTACGCATTTCGCCGCGATAGTGATCGGTCAAAAGATATTTTATTAACCCCAAATCTCCTTTATCGATTCGTTTTCTGATATCTTCCATCTTGCTTGTGATATCATTTTTGAATGTTATGTCTATATTTAAGGCTAAATAATTGACGCCCGGAGAACTTTCCGTTGGTTCAAATTCCGCTATCTCGTCGACGCCATTTTCAAAATCATCATACAGAGAAGCTCTTCGAGCGGAAACGCCTTTCCCCAGCCAGCCATTGTTAGCAATTTGGTCATGAATGATGGCCTCAAACGCTGAGCTATATTTTAATGTCTCTTTTTGCTCAGCGGTATCGCTTCGCTCAATTCTTTCGAGCTTTCTCTTCACGTAGTCATCATGCTCTTTAATCATATTTTGGCTATATAAATCAGCAAAGTCACTCAATTTAATTCTTTCCTCATCGGACTGTTTCTCCGCCAATTCAAGAGCTTTAGCCAAATTTTTTTTATTATTAACTTCGACTTGTTGTCTTTCTTGTTTTCTTATCAGTTCGGCTTCGGGCGAATTATTAAAATTATACATATTATTGCTTATATTTATAGCCATTAATTAACGCCAACAAAAATACAGTCCAACACACTATCATTATATCAGCCAAATTGAACACCGTAAAATACTTTAAATCCAAATAATCAATCACATAGCCGTAGTGTAACCGGTCGGCTAAGTTGCTGGACGCGCCAGCGATAATGGCAAAGAGTCCAAGAGCGGCCCCTTGCTGATCTTTTCGCCAAGCTCGCGCCAAATAATAGCTTAGCAGTAAAATAATCAACGCTATAAGCATGTTCAGCCAGATACCAGATAAAGGCAGAGAAAAAGCAATATAATAATTAGCCTTAAAATCAAATTTTAAAAATTCGCCCAGCAGATTGGCTTGCGCGCCTTGCCTAGCCAAAATTTTTAAAAACCGATCTAGCGCCACAAAAAAAATAACAGCTAAACATAAGGCTGTCATTTTTTTACTACGAAGACCCATATAAATTTTATGCCATGTTTTGCAGCTTGGTTTTACAGGCGATACAGGTATTGGCTACCGGTCGGGCTAAAAGCCGTTTTTCGCCAATTTCCTTTTTGCAATATTTGCAGATGCCGTAAGCTCCTTTTTTAATCCGATCCAAAGCGTTATCAATATCGCGTAAAGCGCTTTCCAAAACTCTTTCTGTGGCTAAGCCCGTGGTATAGTCGTCAATTTCCTGCACGCTCTCGTCGCTTTTATCTCCGTAATCAGGAAATTTCGTATGATGCTCGTCTTTTTCGTGCTCATCTTTATTGGTAAAGCTTTTTAAATCTTCTTCAATCTGCTTTTTTCTAGCCAGAAGATCGGCTTTTATTTTTTCTAAAACTTTTTTATCCATATAATTATCCGTTAAACAAAAATATCCCTATAACAAGGAATAAATCTGTATTAAATATATACTATAGCCCATATTTTGGCAAGACCGGCTGGCCCAAACCCCCTAAAACGCAAAAGCGGCCCAGAAACGGGCCCTCAATATATAAAATATATAATTTAATAGAGCGTTCTGAGCCGCATCCCCAAAGACTTATTTCTGCCCGTTCGAAAACGAGCGTAGAAAATCCCTAATCTTCGAGGTTGAAGCCTTTTTGCCCTCTTAAAAAGCAAGTTACTGCCAACAAATTGGTAAATCTCCTTTAATGTTTTGCTTAAGAAGACCTACCGTTTTTTTATTTTTGTTTGTATATGGTCATGTGGGCACTGACCGTATGTATAGCAGAAACCTATAATTTAATAATACCACTAAAAATTGAAAAAGTCAATCTAGGGCCCATGATATTTAATAACTAACTTTAGCCATCAAATTTTAGAAACAAAAAAGATAATGACTTTAGTCCACATTCTTGTAGACTTAAGTCGATAGTTTATCCACACAGTCCACTTGTTATCCACATTTTTAATGAAGTTTAGTCCTCAAATCTGTGGATATAAAATTTAAAGCAACACATTATATAAAAAACTTTAGTCCACGTATATCTAGACTAAAGTTTTTTATGGAGGTCCGGGAGGGAATCGAACCCTCGAATAAAAGTTTTGCAGACTTTCGCCTTACCACTTGGCTACCGGACCTGGTAGATTAATAATTACTTATTAAATATAACAAATATAACTGCTTCAAACAAGTATAATAAAACACCCTCTTAGGGTGTATGGCTTTAAAAAATGAGGGCGTAAACTAGCTTATTCTATGACCTGAATCTTAGCATGTTTTACGCCAAATTTTCTGGCATCCTGCTTTTCCAGCATCCAAACGTCAACTCTATTGGAATACCTCTTATTCATCCGATCCCTGACCGTAAAGACGCGATCGCCGAATAACTCGGGTATCTTGACTTTGGTGCCGAAGCGCAAGAAATTGGCCGCAATCGTGTCTTCTTTGCCGTTTTCGCACACATTAAAGCCATTGGCCGTGATGCAAGGGCTATCATCAGTTTGCCCTGGTTCGGAGTTATAAGCGGTTAACACCACGTGATCTGACCATTTTATGTCAGCGTCTGCGCTTTGGGGTAATTTGCCCTTTAATTCCACATCTATTTCTCCTTGATTATTATCACTAATATTAGTTAAAACAATCTCCTGGTTTTGATCTACTCTCGTTTCTTCAGCGATTTGGCTGGCCATGGAAGGTGTAGGAAACAAGAAAAACTCAAAGAATAAGACCACGACTAAAATAATCACCACTTTTTTGGCTTGTTTTAGCGTAATTAATTTCTGATGGTTTTTCTTCAATGCTTCCATATTGGCTTAAATTAGCAAATTTTATAAATAAAAATCCCTATCCGTTCCTCTTCGGAGTTTAAGATAGGGATTTTCTTGTCTTCTAATCTAATACTATCACGGATACCATTTAAAGTCAACCTGCCTGCCGGCAGGCAGGCCTTGCATTTTTTCTAATTTTATGCTATATTAAAAAATCAGTTCATTAAAAACTAGCTGTCATTGCTAGGAGTCTGTACTCGGGCGTGCCTTTAGCCCCGGGCTTGACCCGGGGAATCTCACGTATGTGATAAAGTTTTACTCGGAATAATTTTGATAGACAAACAATATAAAACCTTAAGGAGGAAGTCATGAAAAGAACAATGGTAGGAGTAATAACGGTCGTCATCATTTTGTTTGCTGGAATCAGCTCCGCATCTGATCGGGTTACGATAGACGACCGAGTCGGTTTTAGCGGTTCAGGCCAAGTCAGTATCTCAACAGGCCCGGGCAACTGGTTAGCCAGAGCCAAAAGCAAAGCGACACAATCCCTTGAGCAGGATATGATCGCCTGGTATTTTGGAAAAAGCGGCCGAAAGCCGACCGGCAAGGAAAAGCTCAAAAACTTTTCCTACACTCAATCGCTAAAGTGGATCGAGGGCGGCGACCGGAAAGTATCTTGCCTTTTGGTTATCGGCGAGCAAGAGGCGCTCAAGTACATCAAGGAAAACTTGGCAGAATAGGAGGAAGCCATGAAAACAAGAGTCATTATAACTTTAACTACTGTAGTTGTTGCTTCTTTTCTTTTAGGTGGTTGCGCCGGTCAAATACACGGAGCCTTACAAACTGATACTGGCGAGCCGATTACCCATAATGCCTGGAGCGCCAGCCTACTACTGCCACCACCTGGCCCGATTGAACTGGCAGAATCGTATCGGATAAAAAAGCAGGCTGATGCTTATAGTAAGATGATGGCCGGTTTACAGGAAGGCAAAACCGTGGCGGCAGGGAACGGCAAATTCCTTATTGGGCTGATTAATAACAGCCACGCCTCGGTATATGTCTATCACCCCGAAATGCCTGGTCTGAAATTAACCGCTGACTCAAATGGCGGCTTCCAAGTTTTCGAGGTTCGAGACATGCCTTACGAAATCGCCGTTTACAGGTCAACCGGAAAATTGGCCAGGCAAATCAGGCCGAGGTATGAGCCGGACTACCAGGAAAAACTCGCCCACAAAAAACTGGTGGGTAATATGTTAGTTGACTTTGTCATAAAAGTCAACGGAACATATTAAAATAAAACAGGGGACCCCTTATGGGATCCCCGCTTTTTTTATTTAAAATAGGTTTATTCGGTTGTTATGTTCAAATCACTACCATCACTTCCCGGCAACGCCTTAAATACAAAGTAAGTAATAGAATAGGCGGCGGTAATGATGATTAGGCCAATAACGGCGCGCTGCAGCGTGTCTTTGGCCTTAGTGACTTTTTCCTCGTCGCCGGCCGCGGTCATCCACATAAAGCCGGCGTAAATAATTAAGATTAAAAATATAATGCCTAAGAGCCCCAAAAAGACTTTTACGACAGTTGCGACTATGCCAGTCAAACTAGCACTGCCCAAAGGTCTTACGCCGCCCCAAGAGCCTCCCGCTTTTTGCAGCTGACTTTCCAGCTCGCCACCCGTAGTCCCCGCGATTGCGGAGGGAATTACGCTGAGAGTAAACAGTAATATTAGACTAACCAAAATTTTGGCCAAAATTTTGTAAATTTTTTTCATCATAGATAACTATTAAATTACTCAAGCAAGCCAGTCTAAAATTTATTTATCTCACTATATTACCGCTGACTACCAGCTTATCGATTACAAAATAAGTTATGGCATAAGCGCCGATAATAACAATCAATCCAATAATGGCGCGCTGAATCGTGTCTTTGGCTTTCGTCACTTTTTCCTCGTCGCCCGCCGCCGTCATCCAGTTATAGCCGGCGTATAAAAGATACGACAAAAATAAAATGCCAAGGATTCCCAAGAAAGCATCAATCACTATTCCAACAATGCCTGCCATTGAATTCGACGTGGACGTCATAAATGGTCCTTCGCCCGATTCTCCTTCTCCCACTTTCTCTAAATTTTGATAAGCCGGGCTGGCGGCGTAAACAAAATAAGGGAGAGCTAGGGCAGCAATTATCCTAATAAAAATTTTAATTTTTATAAAATATTTTTTCATATATTATGCAGCCGGCGGCTGATCTCCAGCATTGTTATTGGGAATATTTATAGGGGAATTTTGCTGTTGGTTGGGATTTGCGCCGCCGCTTAATGGCGCCTGTAATCTACCAACCACAAAAATGCTAATCGCGTAAGCGGCCACGATAATTATCACGCCGATAATGGCGCGGTTGATCGTTTCTTTGGCCGCGGTCACTTTTTCTTCGTCGCCGTGCGCGGTCATCCATTTATAGCCGGCGTATAATAAGTAAGCTAACAAGATAACGCCGATCAGACTTAAAAAAGCATTGATCACGGTTTGGACTAAGCTATAAATATCGCTATTATTGACTTCATAACCGCCCAGTCCGCCCGCCACACCCGCGTTACCTTCTATATCACGCGTAGATTTTAAGAAGGCGGCCTGCGCGCTTAGCCCAACTAATAAAATCAAGCCGGAGAAAACTGTAATTATAATATTTTTTTTAAACCTTAGGCTCATCATTTTTATTTACTAATTAAATTATCAAAAACAAATTGCCAAATCGCATAAGCGCCCACTACTATAATAATGCCGATGATGGCGCGCGTAATCGTGTCTTTAGCTTTTTCCACTTTTTCTTCCTCGCCGCGGGCCGTCATCCAATGATAACCGGCATAAAGCATTAAGACTATAAAAATCACTCCGATTAAGGCCAGAGCCGCCTCAATCCCGGCGCCGACGACCTGCGATATGCCGTAACCGCTCGGCATGTCTTGATATGGGCCCTTGGTACTGCCGATTTCCTTCAAAGTATCTTGCGCCGGATTAGAGGCGCTCGCTATGGCTGGCGCCAGCCACAACAAAAAAATATTTATATATTTCATAAAAGTTAAATTGTTATTCGTCTTCTGCCGTACCCGGAGTTTCGTTTAATGTTTGGGTGCTTATCTGGTTTAAAACAAAAGAACTGACGGCATAGGCGGATAAAACAATCACAATGCCGATGATGGCGTTGGTCAAAGTGTTTTTGGCTTTTTCCACGGCTTCTTCGTTGCCGCGCGCCGTCATCCAGGAATAACCGGCGTAAATCGCTAAAATCAGGAATAACAGGCCCATGATAGAAAGCACCGAGGTAATGATGATCGCGGTAATATCCTGAAAGCTTACGTTTCGGTTAAACCCCACGCCATCTTCGGCAGCCGATTTTAATGGCGAGTCGCCGCCCTTAATATCAAAGGCTTTTTTTATTCCCACGGGAGAGGTCGCTCCTGGAGTATCCGCGGCGTAACAAAAATTAAGGCTAAAAAAAACCGACAAAAATAACACTAAAACCACAAAAATTTTTAGCCGACGATTGGCGTTACCCATATAGTTATTATAAATCTCACGATGGCATAGGCGGACAGAGCTACTGCCATGGCGATGATGGTATTGTAAATAATTCTTTTAGCCAGTTCCACATCTTCTGTATTGCCGCGCGACATCATCCATTTATAGCCGGCATAAATTAAGGACAACATACCCACGACGCCGAAAAAAATCGGGGTCAGAGCGGCGCCAATCATTTGCGCGAAAAAATTCATCGGGCTGGTGCGCTGCCCGTCCGGATAACCAGTACCGGATTCAGCCGTAGTCCGCAGGCCTTTCATAAAACTTGAGCCAGACTCAGCCGCGTAAATCGGCAAGGCTTGAAATATAAAAAGACAGGCTAATATCAAAATTAATATAAAAAATTTATTCATAAACAGATTACAGCGCCTATACGCCGGTGGTTGGGGCGAATATTTGCGCCACGACGTTGGTAATGGCGTAAGCGCCCAAAACCACGATTAAGCCCAAAACGGCCGCGATGATCATTTCTTTGGCTTCAGTGATTTTTTCTTCCTTGCCCATGGAAGTGATCCAGCCGATGCCGGCGTAAAGGATTATGCCGAAAAACACCACGCCCAGAAAAGACAGAACCGTGCCGATGATTTTTCCAACAATAACCGCCGGCCTGGTTTCGCCGGCAAGCGGCAATTCTCCGTAACCCTTTATGGCGGTTGCGTTTAAACCGGTCTTATCGCTAATGCCTCCGGCTTCGTCAGCCGGAGGCATTGCCGCGGCTAAAGTAGCCTGCCCGATCATTAAAAAAGCCAAAGTCAGGAGCAGGCAGGAAAAAATTAATTTGTATTTGTTTATTGAAAGCATAAAACTATTAAGCCGTGGCGTTGATGAGCGAACGCAGGACGAAATTGGCTAAAGCGAAAGCCGAAACTATAATTAACAGGCCGATAATGCCGGCCACCAGCATTTTTTTGGCGTCTGCTACTTGGTCTTCATTGCCGCCGGCCATCATCCATTTAAAACCGGCGAATAATATCAAAATGACCGCGATAATGCCCAAAAAGCCCAAGGCCACGCGGATAATCGTAGCGGCGATTGAGCGCGGATCTTTATCGCCCAAGCCGGTTTGTTCCTGGATTTTATCTTTAATCGTCTGGTCGCCCCAAGGGTCAATGATGTTTTGCACGGCCAAAGCGGGCAAGGCCAGCTGCGTGGCGATGATTAACGAAAGGCTGAAATAAATTAATTTGGAATATTTTGAAAACATAAAAAAATTTTCAATTTTCAAACAATTTTCCCACCGCTCTGCCCGCGAGCCTAGCTCATGTTCAGAGCAGCGGCCCCCAAAATTGAGGGCTCGCCTTTTCTTAATACCGGTATTAAGAATAATTAACTATTATTTGAGACTGCTCCCATCAGAGAATTCAAAACAAACGTCGCGATGGCGAAAGAAGCAACAATAATGATCAAACCGATTATACCGGCAACGATCAATTTTTTTGCCTCGCCCACCTTATCTTCATTGCCTCCGGCCGTCATCCATTTAAATCCGCCCAGCAAGATGATTATTACAGCCACTATGCCTAAAAAGCCCAAAATAACTTTAATAACATTGGCCGCGATTTCGCGCGGATCTTTATTGCCCAAGCCTAAGGTATTGCCTATCTCTTCTTCGCTGGTATTATTGCCGCCCCAGAAAATATTAGTATCGCCGTTAGCCGCTAAGGCCGGCAAGGAAAAACTCAAAACCGGGGTCATGACCATTAAAGCCATGGCTATAACCACCACTTTCTTTAATATTAAATTTTTCATTTTTCACCTCCCCTCTGCGCAATGCGAAAATACCGCATTGGTTAAATAATTAAGTTATTAACCTTTTTATATTTTACCATAAAAAGCTCAACCGAGCCAATATTCGAATGTCTTAATTTAAAAACGATTATTTTAATTTATAAATCAACACCTTTTTATTGCTAAAAACCTGCGAAAAATCTTGCTGGCGAGTCGCCAAAAATTTGGCCAAGGGCTTAGCGGGATTATTCAAAATCAGCAAATAATCAGCTTGAAATTTTTCTTTAATGGCCATTTTGATCAATTTAGCATTGTCCCGCGGGTTAATATCCAGGCAAATTTCCTGCCGCCCGCAATACAAGCCGTAATAGCTGATATTTTTCCAAAGCCAAAATAACTCATGATCATACTCATAGAGAAAAGTAGGATCAATGCCGGCGACATACCGATTGTGATCGTTATAATAAAACATGATCGGCCACATGCCCCAATTGTTATAAAACACGACGGACTCGGCCGGGGTATTATTTTTAAGCCAATCATTGGCCCGGCGAAGATCGGCCGACCAACTCGAGCGATTCTCCAGATAAATTTCCAAATAAACCGTCGAGTAGTTGTAAAATATCATTACCGCCACAAAACCGGCGATAAAAAATGATAATACTTTTAAATTAAGGAGGCCGGCCAGAAAACTCCTAGTCTGAGCGTATTCATGGCTTTCATAAAAACCGCTTAAAATGCACGCGATAAAAATCCAGCTAAACGGCAGCCAATATTCAACGCCGCGCGGCAGAATTATCGACACAAAAAACCAAAAAAAGCTGTAAAAAAATAAAAAATAATTAATCTGCCCCCTGGCTCCGCTTCTCATTTCTTTTGTACCAAAAAAAATCGTGACCGCCAGCAGATAAAAGACAATCGCCAAAATATTAGAACTTATAAAATCAATAAAATCCGGCGTTTGTATCTCGCTACCAACGCTTAAATTTACGCCAACGAATTTAAGAAACACCACTTGAAAAAAATGGAGCGAGGCGACATATATATAATTTAGGCCGTGGGGATGAAGCAAGAAGCCGGCCGTAACGCCGCCGGCGGCACAAATAATATTTTTAAAATCAAGCGGCCTTTTGGAAAAATACTCAGCCGCCGAATAAAAAACCGCCAACAGAATTATCAAGGGCGCTTGATTATAAGCCAAAGTATAAATGAACGCCAAACAAAACAGATGGCTATATTTTCTTCGCGTACATAAATAAAAGGCCAGTGGCAAAACCGACAGGGCGAGTAAAAAGGGGCGCTCTAAAAGCAAGCGATTTAGAAAAAGCGCGGATGAGGAAAAATATAGCGCAGTCCAAGCTAACGGCGCCTGGACGCGCTGCTTTATTAAAATATAATAAAAAACCGCAAAAACTAGGGCGGCTAACAGGCTGGATAAAATTTTCGTGCCGACTATAATGCCAAAAAATTTAATAAACAGCGCTTGCGCCAAATGAAAGCCCCACCAAGGATCGGCCGGAGCATAGCTAAAAAAATGAAATTTAATCCAGGGTTTAACCAAGTCCAAATCGCCGCTTTCCGCTATGAGCGCGCTATGTTTGGCGTGGTAGTAGGGGTCATCCGAAGAAAAAAAACCGCCAACTGACGACTGAACGGCCAGAAATATTACAAAAAAAACCGTAAACACCGCCAATATTTTGAGTTTGCCCTTAACGGCCATAATTTTAAAAAAATCTTTTATAAAACAGCCAGGCTAAGTTGCGCGCCCCGTCGGACCAACGATTTAGTTTTTCTTGACCCAGTCTTTGATTATAAGGAATTCTTATTTCAGCGAATTTAAAGCTATTTTTTAAGGCTTCAATTTTTATTTCTTGGGAAAAGGCCATGCCGTCGCTTTCCGGTCTTATTTTTTTTAGAACTTCTTTTTTAAAAACCCACATGCCGGACTGGGAATCTTCAATCACCTTTCCGTAAAGCAGCCTCAGGGTACCGGTCAAAACCAGATTGCCCAGATAATTTATTTTTGACATGCTGCTGGGCCGGCCGTTGCCCAGGCGGCTGGCGGAAATGAAATCAAAATCTTTCTCTAATAAATTTTTAACCAGCCGGCTGATTTCCCTAACCGGATAAGTGTTGTCGCCGTCCATGGTAACTACTATGTCGCCGGTAACGCTTTTCAATCCGGCCTTATAAGCGGCGCCATAGCCTTTGATTTTTTCTGTTATCACTCGGCAGCCGAAATTCTCCGCTATTTTAGCCGTCTGGTCCGTACAGTTATTATCCACCACGATAATCTCATCAAGCAGCGATAAATCATTTTGAAAAAGACGGCTTAAACCGGCCGCTTCATTATAGCAGGGAATCACTAAAGAAATTTTTTTGCTATTTATCATTTTAGCCGGTTAGCCGGGACGGCCGCCAAGTATTTATATTTTATCACGAAATTGATTTTTTCATCAATTACTGTTATAATTTTTTATAATTATGACTATTTCCTATTATTCGCGTAATATTAAATCTCCACAAGGCTGGAAAAACGGTTCCAAAAAATATTATCTTCATAAATCGGAAAAAACTTCATCTAATTTCAGCCGCGGAAAAAATAATTTTCCACCCAGCCTTAAAAACCCCAAGACAATTTTCATCGGCTTGTTTGTTTTGTTTTTGATCGGCTTTTTTAGCTACCTGAAAATTACCCATGGCTTGCCCGATCCCAACCGCTTGATTGAACGCCAGGTGGCGCAAACCACCAAAATCTACGACCGCACCGGCCAAAGCGTGCTTTATGAAATTCATGGCGATGAAAAACGGACTTTAGTCAGCTTAAAAGACATTCCGGACAATTTAATAAACGCCACCATATCAATTGAAGACAAAGACTTTTATAAGCACTCGGGCTTCAGCCTTTGGGCGATCTTTAGAACCGCTGTGACCAATGTTCTATTCGGTAAAAAGGCCGGCGGTTCAACTCTGACTCAACAATTCATAAAAAACGCGGTTCTGACTAATGAAAAAGATTATACCAGAAAAGTTAAAGAAATAATTTTGGCCTACCGCGTAGAAAAGAAATTTTCTAAAGATGAAATTTTGCAGATGTATTTTAACGAAATTCCTTACGGCTCAACCGCTTACGGCGCCGAAGCGGCCAGCCAAAAATATTTTGGAAAATCGGCGCGCGATCTTAACCTGGCCGAAGCGGCGATTTTAGCCGCCATTCCCCAAGCGCCCAGCCGCTACTCGCCTTACGGGCCGAATAAAGATATGCTCTTTGCCCGGCAAAAATACGTCCTAGATTTAATGGTTAAATACGGCCACATTTCCAAAGAAGAAGCGGCCGAGGCCAAAGACTTCAAGCTGGTTTTCCGGCCGCCCCAAGAAAATATTACCGCGCCGCATTTTGTCCTGTACGTTAAGCAAATCTTATCCGAAAAATACGGGGAAAAAACCGTGGAGCAGGGCGGATTAAAAATTTACACCACCCTGGATTTATATAAGCAAAAAATCGCCGAGGAAGTTTTAAGCGCCAAAGCTGAAGCCAATGAAAAAAAATACGGCGCGACCAACGCCGCTCTGGTGTCGCTTGACCCAAAGACCGGCCAAGTTTTGGCCATGGTGGGTTCGCGTGATTATTTTAACGACGCGATTGACGGCCAGGTTAACGTAGCGCTTCAGCCGCGCCAGCCCGGCTCCTCCTTTAAGCCGATTGTTTACACCGCCTCCTTTATCAAAGGCTATACGCCGACAACCGTGCTTTATGACGTGGTCACTAATTTTTCCACCGACCCGGCCAAGCCTTACGAACCGCACAACTACGATTTAAAAGAGCACGGGCCGGTAACTATCAGACAAGCCTTGGCCGGCTCGCTCAATATCCCGGCGGTTAAGGCGATTTATCTGGCCGGCATAGACAGCGTCATCAGTTTAGCCAAAAACCTGGGCTATACCACTTTAAACGATAAAAACCGCTTCGGCCTGTCGTTGGTTCTGGGCGGCGGCGAAGTTAAGCTCTTAGAACACGCCAACGCTTACGGCGTGCTGGCCCGCGAAGGCGTAAAACATGAGCTGGCTGTAATTTTAAAAGTTGAAGACAAAGACGGGAAAGTATTGGAAGAATTTAAAAACCAGGAAGAAAAAGTATTAGAACCGGCCATCGCGCGCTTAACTACCAGCATCTTGTCCGACAACTCAGCCCGCGCTTATGTCTTCGGCCAAAACAATTTTCTGACTCTGGGTTCGCGGCCGGTAGCGGCTAAAACCGGTACGACTAACGACTACCGCGACGCCTGGACTATCGGCTATACGCCCTCAATCGTTACCGGCGTTTGGGTAGGCAATAATAACAACAAAGAAATGAAGCGCGGCGCCGATGGCTCGGTCGTGGCCGCGCCGATCTGGCACGACTACATGCAAAAGGTTTTAGGCGACACGCCGATCGAATCTTTCAACGCGCCCGATACAACGCCAACCGGCAAGCCGGTTTTAGACGGCGCGATAGAAAATCAAACCACGGTTAAAATCGATAAATTCTCCGGTCTGTTGGCCAGCGACCTAACTCCGGCAAGCGCCATTGTTGAAAAACAATTCAGACAAGTTCATGACATTTTGTTTTACGTCAACAAAGACGATCCGCGCGGCGCGGCGCCCGATAACCCCAAGACTGACCCGCAATTTGACTTATGGGAAAACGCGGTTTTAAAATGGGCGCAAAAACAAAATATCATCAATTCGCCGCCACCGACTGAATCAGATAACCTGCATCGGAGCGAAGACAATCCGGCGCTAACCATAATCTCTCCGGCCGACAACCAAACCCTGCCCGGACAAATCTTAAATGTGCAGGTTGGAGCCGTTTCACCGCGCGGCGTTAAACATATTGAATACTATATCGATGGCTATCTGTTCAAAAATATAACCGTCCCGCCTTTCACCCTAAATGAACCAGTCGCTTTTTTAATAAATGGCGCTCATAGCTTAACCGTGCGCGCCTGTGATGATATTGATAATTGCTCGGAGCAAAAAATTCAATTTAATTTAATCCATAATTTAAGCCAAAAAAACCTGAATATCGGCATTTCCCTTGACCAGATAGTCGCGCCCAATGGCTTATTCGCTTACGATTTCCCTCTGGCCTTAAAAGCCGAGGCAAGCAACGCGTCGCAAGTAGCCGCGGTTAAGTTCTTTATCAAAGACGCGGCCGGCAACGCGCGGCAGATTTCCCAAAGCCCGCTAGACGGCAAATTCGCCCTAGCTACGCTTTCTAACGCCCCCGCTCCGGGGCAATACAGCTTGTACACTGAAGCACGCGGCTGGTACGGCCAAACCACAACCAGCAAGGAAATAAACCTTACCATTAACAATCCGGCGCCAACCGGCGCAACCTCAACGCCGGCAGTAACGCCATAAAAATTTCCATAATAAAAACCGCTTAACCAAACAAGCGGTTTTTTGTTACGCTATTGTTTTATGGGCATTACAATATATAAATAACTCTGATCAACATCCGACTTAACCACACAAGGCGTATTGCCGTCTATTACTTCAATTTTTACAATCTCATTCTCCATATTATTCAACCCTTCCAATAAATAACGAAAGTTTACCACAATGCTATTATCATCTCCGGTTACTTTAGCCGGCAGGTTAGTAATATTCTCCCCGGTCTGGCCGGAAACCGACGAAATCACCACCTGGTCTTTGCCTAAAGGAAAGTCCAAATTAACATCATTGATGCCGGTTTTAGAAAATAACGACGCCATTTTAACGGCGCGGATTAGTTCTTGGCGATCAATAGCGATTTTGGTTTTACCGCTGGACGGAATAATCTGCTGATAGTCAGGATATTGCCCTTCAATCAACCGCGACACCAATTCAGTTGAACCATAAGTGAATAAAATCTGATTATCGGAAATGTAAAATTTAATTTCACCGCCCGTGTTTTCCACGCCATCATCCAAGCCAACCGACAAAACCCTTAATAACTCCTGTAGGGTTTTCGCCGGCACAATTATTTTTTTCTCTTCTTGGTTGTTTGATTTTACCTGAATCTTTTTTTCCGCCAAACGATAGCTATCCGTAGCTGTCATAGTTAGCCCGCCGCCGCTAAACACAAACAATACGCCGGACAACTCCAATCTGGTTTCACTCGAGGCCGCGGAAAAAATAACCTGAGTAATGGCCTTTTTTACTTCTTCGGCCGGCGCACTAAAATAATTTTTTCTATCAACCTCAGGAATCAAGGGAAACTCTTCGGCTGATTGGCCATTAGCCTTAGCTTGATAATTTTCACAGTCAATTAGTAGGTGGCCGTCTTTTTGTTCTAAGCCGACTTTTTTATTGGGTAATAAATTAATACAGTCGGCCAGAATCTTTGAGTTTACCGTATAAGCGCCATCCCCCTCGATTTTCCCTCTAACCGCGCTGGTTATGCCGATCTCCAGATTGGTGGCGATTAATTTAATTTTACCTTCCTCGGCTTTTATCAGCACGTTATTTAAGATGGGCAGATTTACATTTTTCCCGGCCACATGACTGACGAGCGCTAAGCCTTGCTTTAGATTTTCTTGTAAACTGAATATTTTCATAAGTTTGTTTATTATATATTAATTATATAAATATATAATATAAGAAATAATAACAATAATAAGCGTGTTGATAAATTAAAAATTCATGAAGTTTTGTCTAAGGCTTAATAAATTTTTAATGATTTTTCTGTGGGGCGCCTGTTGAGAAGCGCGGTGGAAAAATGCGGCCGAAGGGGAAAAGTAGTTGGCGGTAAAAAGTTATCCCAGACTATCAACAAATTAAACCAGGGTTAACCCCAGCTTATTAACCGTTGTAGATCACTTGCCTGACTGAATCGATTGACTGCTTGGTTTTTTCATCCTCGTTATATTCTCTGTCTATTTTATTAAAGGCGTGCATGGCGGTGGTATGGTCGCGGCCGCCCAGTTCCTGGCCGATTGAAGGATAAGAAGCGTTAATTTCTTTACGCATCAGGTACATGACGATTTGGCGCGGCACCACCAGTTCCTTTTTACGGCTTTGGCCGGTTAAATCCTTGATGTTGATGTCAAAAAACTTGGCCACCGCTTCAATGATGGTTTTGGCGGTGGTGGATTTTGACTGAAAGTTGGAAATAATGCCGGCCAGAATGTTCTTGGTTGAATCAATCGATGGCTGGGTGTTGTTAAATTCGTAATAAGCGATTAAACGGTTTAGCGCGCCTTCCAGCTCGCGGATGTTATTAGTAATATTATTCGCAATGTAAGCCAAAATTTCCCGGTCTAAGAGATAATTTTTTTCCCGGCACTTGGTTTCTAAAATAGCGATTCTGGTTTCTAGATCCGGCGAGCTGACGTCCGCAATCATGCCCCATTCAAAGCGCGATAAGAGGCGTTTTTCCAACGCCGGGATAGCTTTGGGCGGCCGGTCCGAGGAAATCACGATTTGTTTGTTGGTTTGATGCAGTTCGTTGAAAGTATGGAAAAATTCTTCCTGTGTGCCGTCTTTGCCGCCCATGAAATGGATATCGTCAATCAGTAATAAATCAACATTGCGATAGCGATCCTTAAAATCTTTGGCCTGGCCGTTTCTGACCGCCTGGACGTAGTCGTTAGTGAATTTTTCACAGGAAACGTAGAGTACTTTATCGGTTTTTTTAGAAAGTTCATGGCCGATGGCCTGCATCAGGTGGGTCTTGCCCAAACCGACGCCGCCATAAATAAATAATGGGTTATAAGCATGGCCCGGGTTGGCGGCTACGGCCTGGCAGGCGGCATGCGCCAGCTCATTGTTCTTGCCCACGATAAAATTATCAAAAATATAACGGCTGTTTAAGCCGAAGCGGTTGACTGATTTTGGCTTGACCTCGGTCGCCTCTTCAATTTTTACACGGCTGATAAGGTTATCCGGCGCCAGGTCTTTTCTTACCTCGACTTTGTAAATAATTTCTTTGATTTCCGCCGAACCCACGTTTTTGAAAGCATTGGCGATTTCTTTGTGGTATTTTTTTTCCAGCCAGGCCTTGGTAAAAGTGTTAGGCACGCAGATGATCACCCGGCTGTTTTCAAACGAAGAAATAAAGGTGTTTTTAAACCAGGTAGTAAAATTCGCCTTAGACAAGCTGAGCTCGATTTCGCCCAAAATCGCTTGCCAAAGTTGTTCATTGTTCATAGCATGAGGAATTATGATTAAATTGCAATAATTTTGTGAAAAAAGATTGATGAGTTGAGTTCTTTCGCATTATACCAGCTTCAAAATAAATGTAAAATAGCAATTAATGTTTACAAGCTGTTAATAAAAAGTGGATAAGACGGAAGAGCGCCTAGGTTTGACTTTAAATAGCTTAAATGTTATGTTTTATTTGTAATAAATTTACTATTAATATTATTTATGCCCAAAAGAACTTATCAGCCGAATAAACGGCGCGCCAAGAAAAAGCACGGCTTCAGAAAAAGAATGCTGACTAAAAATGGACGCGCGGTAATTAAGCGGCGCATGGCTAAAGGCCGGAAGAGGCTGTCGAAATAATTTTTATGCTGGCAAAACAAAGCCGCTTGGTTAAAGAAAAAGATTTCCAAAAGACGTTCAAGCAGGGAAAATCTTTTTATGCTAAATTTTTAGGCGTTAAAGCCATGGCTAACCAATCCTTAGCCAATCGCTATGGTATCATAGTTAGCACTAAGGTTAGCAAAAAATCAGTAGAGAGAAATAAGCTGAAACGGCAAATTAGAGCAGTCTTGAAAGATTTCGACCAGCGCCTGGCCGGCGGCCACGATTTGATCATCATGGTTTTGCCCGAGGCCCTAAAACAAGAGTTTATAGTATTAAAGCAGGAGCTGGAAACAATATTATTGAAGTTGAGATTATTCAAGCAGATGAAATAAATGCTTAAATATTATCCGCGGATTGTTGCTGTAAAAGTTTTAAAAATTTACCAAAAGACCCTGTCTTTTGACCATGGGTTTTTTAAATACTTATATCCCAACGGGTTTTGCCGTTTTAGTCCGACCTGTTCGGACTATGCCATCGCGGCTATTAGTAAATACGGCGTAGCACGCGGCGGAGCCAAGGCATTTTGGCGCGTTGTGCGTTGTAACCCTTTTAATTCCGGGGGTTTTGACCCTCTAAAATAAATTATGTCATCAATCTTTCAGACCGTGTTTTATCAGCCGATTTTGAATTTGCTGGTTTTTTTATATAATATCACGCCTGGACATGATATTGGCTTGGCCATTATCGTCATGACCGTGATTATTAAACTGGTTTTACTGCCTTTATCCAAACAATCGATTAAGTCGCAAAAATCTTTACAGGAACTTCAGCCCAAAATAGACGAAATCAAGAAAAAATACGCCAATGATAAAACCGAACAAGGCAAGCAGATGATGGAACTTTATAAACAGGAAAAAGTTAATCCGTTTTCTTCCTGTTTGCCGCTTCTCATCCAACTCCCCTTTTTATGGGCGGTTTTCAAGGTGTTTCAGGCTGGGTTAAGCAATGGTTCGCTGGATTTAGTTTATTCGTTTATTAGCCGGCCGGAAACAATTAATACCATTTCTTTGGGTTTTGTGGATTTAGCCAAGCCGAACTATGTTTTAGCCGTGTTAGCCGGCCTGGCGCAGTTTTGGCAGGCTAAGATGATGACTACCAAGCGTCCGGAAGTGCGGACTAACGGCGCTAAGGACGAAGATATGATGGCCATGATGAATAAGCAGATGTTGTATTTCATGCCGCTATTAACGGTTTTTATCGGTATTTCGTTTCCCGGCGGCCTGGCCTTGTATTGGCTGGTCACTACCCTCTTGACCGCCCTGCAGCAGCTTTATCTGTTTAAGCAAAAAGAGAATGTCTAAAAAATAAATAAATTTTTATAATAAAAACAGCTTCACAGAACGGAGCTTTTTTATTTAAAGGTAAAATTTTCTAGGCTCGCAATCTAAATAAAGCCTTTTGTTTAAGTATTTAATGTAAATTTGGTTAAAAATTCCTGCCCTTGCCCACGATCACATTTAAGCATTTTGGTTTGACTGTGATTTTAGCCGGCGTGTCCAGGGCGACTGAGCCGTCTAAAATCAATTGCGCTTTGGGGTTAGCGACCGTAACTTTGGTAATTTTAAAAATTGAGTTGTCTGACTGTTGTTTTAAAAAGCCGCCTGCTTGGGCGTTGACTACTAATTCCAGCACGCCATCATCCGGGCGCAGTTTTATCCGCTCGGGCAAAGCAACCTCGCCGGCTAAATTAAACACATAAATCATGCCTTTTTCGTTGGTCTCAATCGTGTAATCTTTATCCATGTCGATCACTGTGCCCTGGTTGTTAATCGCGGCCGAACCTAAAAAATAAGTCTGCCCGGCCAGGCCTAAATCCAGCCGGGCTAAAAGGCGGGCTGACAAAATATCGCAGGCCGCGTCGGTTGAATCAATCCCCAAGCTTTTAGCAATGCTGTTGTTCTCTTCCCCGATCGGAATAATGCCTAGCGGCACGATTTGTCCGGCTAGTGAGTTAATGATTTGATTGACCAGTTTATTATTACCAACGGCTACAATGGTTTTGGCGCCGCGCTTAAGTTCATGTTCCACGGTTTCGGGAACATTTCTAGTCAAACTAAGTCGAGAAATTTTACCATTTAACCCCAGATCGGTAATTCTGGTTTCAACGCGCGCCAATAAGCGGTCGTATTTTTTTTGATTCAAAAAAGAATCGTAAATAAAAACGTTCATGATTTTTTTTGTTAGCCTATTTGTCTTTGGCTAGTTTTTTGGCGTCCTCAAGGCCACTGGTCATGGCGCATTTGCCATTAAAAATCGCGCCGCGTTCAATCGATAAGACGCCGGCTTCAACATCACCGAAAATTTTAGCCGTGCCCGTGATGTTCAAAAAACCTTTGATTTTTACATTACCCGCGATTTCGCCGCCGATTTTGGCTTCTTTGGCTTCAACATTGGCCGTGATTTTCGCTTTGTCCCCCACTTCCAGGTTGCCATTGGTCTTTAAATTGCCTTCAACCGTGCCTTCCACGATGATATTGCCCTGACAGTTAAAATCCCCCTTGACTTTGACTGACGGACCGATAACTGTTTCAAATTCACTGAAACCCTCCTCCTGGTTTTGTTTGTTGAACATAAGAGTATTTAAATTATAATTAATTTTGGTATTATAATTTTAGGCGAGTAACCGGGGTTTGTCAAAATAAAAATTATAAGTTATTATAGTAAAAGAAAATAGATGCCCTAATTGGGGTTTATTTTTTTATTTATTCCCTCGCATAGGAAACAGTATTACCAAACAAGGATTTGATTGCTCTTTCTAGTCATATGTGGTAATATTTTTATATGCGGACACATACAATAGAAAAGATACAAAAAATAAAAGATTTTAGGGAAACTGGTTATAGCATTAATGAGATCGTGGCTACTTTGAATGTTCCTAAATCTACTGTTTGGCATCATATTAAAGGAGTAAAGGTAAGAGAAGAATTTTTGCCAGTTTTGCAATCCAAGAGAGGTGGGAGTAAAAACAGGAGGATAAAAGCGATAGAAAAATCAATATCTGAAGCTAAAGAAATTATAAACAGCAAAAAGCAATATGCCTCGATTTTGTCTATGCTTTATTGGGCCGAAGGTAATAAGGAAAACTGTGTTTTTACTAACACCGATCCACGGATGATAAAAATATTTGTTAATACTATGAATGATTGCTTTAATATAAGCAAAGATAGGTATTTAGTGACGATTCGCTATTTTACTGGAATGAGCAAAGATTTGTGCCTAAAGTATTGGTCTGATCAGTTGGGAATAAATACAGAAAATATTAGGATGTATTATAATGACGGTTGCACAAGGGGAAAATCTCCCTATGGAATGTGTAGGTTAACGATTAAAAAGGGCGGGTATATTTTAAAATTACTTAAATCAATGATATCTTTAGTCGTTGCAGAAATTGATATTAACAAGCCCTTATCGTTCAACGGATAGGACGAGGGTTTCCTAAACCCTAAATCCAGGTTCGATTCCTGGTGAGGGCACACAAGTAATTTTAATTAAAAGATTAAATAAGACTAATATTAACTATTATTGCTAATATTAGCGTAAAGATTAATATTTAGGCTAAAATTAAATAAAAATATGGGCCATTAGCTCAGTTGGCTAGAGCGCTTCCATGGCATGGAAGAGGTCAAGGGTTCAAGTCCCTTATGGTCCACACATTTAATCGCATTAATATTATTAATGCGATTAAATGTGGAGCATTAGAGTATAGAATTATTGTGTGTCGGCGTGGGGCTTCCGCCCCTTCAAGTCCCTTATGGTCCACACAAAAATTACATTAATAATTTTTTAATAATTATTATCTATAATTAGCATAATAATTAGCAGTTTCATAAAAAACGAAAATATATGATATTTAATGACAATAATTTTAAACAAGAAGTAGAAGATTTTACCGGCACTGTACTGGTTGATTTTTTCGCGCCCTGGTGCGGTCCTTGCCAGATGATGGCGCCGATCGTTGAAGAAATGGTCGGGGAGAATAAAGACGTTAACGTGAAAATTGGCAAGTTGAATGTTGATGAAAGTCAGACCGTAGCGGGAAAGTTCGGCGTACAGAGCATCCCGACGTTTTTAGTATTTAAGGGCGGAAAAGTGGTTGGTAAAAAAGTCGGCTATGGCGATAAAGAAGAGCTTGAGCAGTTAATTGCCAAATACAAATAAGCGTTAAGTAGACTTTAGTCCACAAATTTGTAGACTAAAGTCAGATTGTGAATAATATTAAAAAGTAGGGGATAAGTCCACAAAATTGTGGACTTATCTTTTTTTAATTAGCTAATATTAGTAAATTGTATAGATGTGGACAAAACGGGGATAAAGTGTAAAAAATTGAGTATAATTTTGCGCATAAGCTGTTGTTTGCCTGTTCAAAGTTTATAAGGTAAAATAAACTAATAATAATTAAATTTAAATTACTATGTACGATGTAATTATAATTGGTGCCGGACCAACCGGCTTAACCGCGGCGATCTATGCCTCACGAAGAATGATGAAAACTTTGGTAATATCCAAAAATATTGGCGGCCAAGTTATTTGGGCGTCAGATATTAAAAATTACCCCGGAACCGGTACGGTTACCGGTCCGGAGCTGATCCAGAGAATGAATCAGCAAGTCAAAGACTTAAACGTGGAAATAAAAATTGATGAAGTAAAAAAAATCAGTAAAAACGCCGACAACAGCTTTACGGTAGAAGCCGGAAAGGCAAGTTACGAGGCAAAAACCATTATCGTGGCCATGGGGCTCGCGCCCAAGCAATTGCATTTGCCCAAAGAAGAAGAGCTGACCGGTCGGGGCATTAGCTATTGTGCTACTTGCGACGCGCCGCTTTACAAAGAGAAAAAAGTGGCGGTAGTGGGCGGCGGCAACGCGGCCCTGGACGCGGCCGGCCTATTAGCCAAGGCCGGTAACCAGGTTTACTTGATTTATCGTAAAGAAGAGTTCCGCGCTTTTGAAAGCCTGGTGGCTGAAGTAAGGGGTCGTAGTAATGTGGAAATTTTGCTAAATAGCGATGTTTATGAAATCGTGGGCGATAACCAGCTGGAAAAAATCAAAGTCAAAAACTCGGTCGATCAAAGCCAAAGAGAGCTGGAACTGGACGGCCTGTTTATTGAAATCGGGCATAAGCCCAGAACCGAAGTAGTGGCCGAGCTACTGGCGCGCGACGAACATGAACAAATAATTATCGACTCAATCAGTCAAACCAGCCAGCCCGGCGTCTTCGCGGCCGGCGACGTTACCAACGTGACGTTTAAGCAGGTGGTCATCGGCTGCGGCCAAGGCGCGATCGCGGCCTTAGCGGCTTATAAATATTTGCAGGAGAAAAAGTAAAATATTAAAACATGCTGGATTTAGCGGAAGAGAAAAAAATATTATCCCGAGGCTACAGCTTAGTCGGCGCGATTGACGAGGCAGGGCGCGGACCGTTAGCCGGACCGGTGGTTGCGGCTTGCGTGATATTTAACGCTAATATTAGCATAAATAATGAGTTAAGTAAGGTTAATGATTCGAAAAAACTAAGCGCTAAAAAAAGAGATGAACTGTTTGAGCTGATTAAAAGTAATTTTATTGAAGCGGGGATCGGTATTTGCGATCACGAGACCATCGACAAAATAAATATTTTGCAGGCCACTTTTTTGGCCATGAAAAAAGCTTTGGGCGGACTGAAAAACAAACCGGAATTTTTACTGATTGACGGATCACTTAAGCTGCCTAATTGTTCTACGCCCCAAGAGGCCATTATTAAAGGCGATGAAAAATTATTTTCCATTGCCGCGGCTTCGATTATCGCCAAGGTAACGCGCGACCGGATTATGCTGGAAATGGACAAGCTCTACCCCGAGTACGGTTTCGAGCGGCATAAGGGCTACGGCACAAAACTGCACCTAGACAAAATCAAACAATATGGCCCCTGCCCGATCCACCGGCTGAGTTTTAACCGGGTAAAATAGCTTGTTTAATGGAAAAAATTATATTATAATGAAGCTATAATAACAAATAGATTATATGCCAATTATAGGAGGCAACACTTTGATTGACGCCAAAACTCTTTTGGAAAAAGTCGGGGTGGAAGAAAAAATGAAAGTGGCGGATTTGGGTTGCGGCTCATCCGGTCATTTTGTTTTTCCCGCGGCCGGCATGGTCGGAAAAAATGGAATTGTTTACGCGATCGATATTTTAAGAACTGCTTTGGAAACGATTACTAAGCGCGCGCGCGCGGAAAATTTAGCTAATATTAAAACAATTTGGAGTAATTTGGAAATTTTCGGCGCCACTAAATTGGAGGCCGGCAGCCTGGACATCGGCTTACTGATTAACACACTCTACCAGTCGCATAAGCGCGCGGAAATTTTACGCGAGTCGATCAGGCTGATCAAGAAAGACGGCAAACTGGTAATCGTGGAATGGAAAAATATCGCGGCGCCGTTCGGACCGCCGGCTGAGGAGCGCGTGAAAAAAGAGCTGGTAGATAACGCGGCTAAAAAATTAGGTTTAAAACCGGAAGCGGAATTTGAAGCCGGACAATATCATTACGGATTAATATACATTAAGTGTTAAAAACCTTTTTAAAAAGGTTTTTAATATTTTCCAAAAATATAACGTATAAAATAAAAATTTTATAGCGGGCAAAGCCCTACGGCCATAAAAATTTTTATTTTATGATTAAAAACTATGGGAAATTTTTTAAAAACTGATTTTTGGTTCAGTCTAAGGCCGGGAACGTTCGTGCCCTCATCGCTTAAAATCATGCTTGGCTTTTTAGCTTTATTGATAATCATGACGATCGCCAGCGGGGTCATAAAAAGGCGCTGGGCCAAAAGCCTATACGCTAATTTTTGGGGCAGTTTGAATAGTTTTTTTCTGGCTAACGCCATTATCGGCATGTTTTTAACCTTTTTTAACTATGAAATGGTGCCGTTTTTATCCGCCCGATTTTGGTTTTTGCTTTGGGGTATCGGCGTTTTGATTTGGCTGTTTTTCCTTTGTAAGATGCTCAGAAAGATACCGCTAAAGAAAGCTTTGATGGAAAAAGAGCGGGAATTTAAAAAGTATATTCCTTAATCGTTTAACTTATCATATTTTTTTAGGGCTGTTTTTCAGCCCTTTTTTGTTAAACAGTATTTATTGTTTTATGACCCATAATCAAAGAATCGGTCAATTTGGCGAAACCTTAGCTAAAAATTTTTTGATTAAGCGCGGTTATGTGATTATCGAGGCAAATGTAAAAATCAGCTACCAAGAAATTGACATAGTGGCGCGAAAAGATGGCCTGATTGTGTTTGTTGAAGTAAAAACCAGAATCAGCCAGTTTTACGGACCAGCGGAAAACGCTTTCCAGTATTCCAAACTGGAACGTTTCCGCCGCGGCCTAGAAATGTATATGGCGGACAAAAATTTAATGGCTGAAGATATCCGCGCTGACCTTATTACTGTGGATATTGACCGATTTACTAAAATCGCCAAGATCAGGCATTATGAAGACGTAATTTGATCCTGCTGTGCGGTTCAAGTAAATCCTTCCCCAGCTTACCCACATGTTTTTTAACAATTTACGCGCGGTTGCGCACAGGCTATGAACCATTTTTACACTTGACGGGGAGTTCTATCGGCGGATAAACTGAACTCACCGACAAGCATGGGGATGCGGCGGTAATTTTCAAAATTTTCTTATTAGGGCCGAGGAGAAAAATTGGTGACACTAATTTAATCCCCTCGGCCCTATTGTAGAAAAATAATTTACAGGGAGGCAAGCTAAAAGTTTAAACATGAATAAAGCGATAAAATGTTTATTGGCCATCGGCCTTGTTTTATTTTTTGCCGCGTCCTTCGCGGCTGAGGCCAAAGCCGAAACGCCGGCGCCAATGATAATCGCGCCTAACCAGCAAACCGCGACCGCGGATTTAACGCCGCTCATTACCGGCCTGACAACGAGCGGCAGTTCAGTAAAAATTTATATTGATAATTTTTTTGACGGCCAGACTAATGTTTTAAACCATGAAAGCGGCACAGCCAATTTTGCTTATCGGCCGTCAATCAATTTAAGCCGCGGCGCGCATCAAATTTATGCCGTGGCCGAGGACGGCGCGGGAAATTTAAGCGCTAAGACAGAAGTTTTAAATTTTAGTATCGAATTGCCTATGCCGGCGCCGACCCTGTTTAAGCCGGTGGTGAACGCCAGCAGTTCGCCGGCCCGACCATTTATCGTTGGTTTGGCGAAAAATGATTCTAAAATAAAAGTTTATATTGATAAAAAGTACAGCGGTGAATTTACGGTAAACAACCATGACAGTGGCACGGCCAATTTCGCCTATCGGCCGACCGTGGCGTTGGCCCGGGGCGAACACTCGGTTCAGACTATAGCGATTGATCAGCGCGGTAAAACCAGCATGATGTCCAACGAGATTATATTTAAAACCAAGAGCGCGGCCATTGCCCAAGCGGCCGAGGAGCAGAAACCAAGCGCCGTGGCAAAGATTGACCAGTCAAAGCCGGCGGTTATTGCCGAGGAGTTGGCTCCGTCGATTTCTAAAAGCACTGGAGAAATTGAAAAAGTAAATCAAGTGGAAAATAAAAATCAAGTTTTGGGCGAAAAAACCGCGGCGGAAAAATTAGACGCTCAAACCTCAGGAGAGCTTGAGGAAATAAAAAGTTTAATCGCTACTGATACAGCAGCCCAGGTTAAAACCGGCGGCATGATTGACGAAGGCCGAACCAGCCAAGGCAAATTAAAATTAAGTATGGCGATATTTGTATTATTTTTGGTTGGCGTGGTCGGTTGGCTGTTGTGGGTCAATCGAGAGTTGATTAAAGAGCGCCAGGCGCAAAATGAGCTTGAAGAAAAAAATAAGCAGGATAAATTATTGTAAGCATAAATTTGTCATCCATTATAATTTCAATATATAGCAGAAACTACCCAGAAACGGGCCCCTTCTTCACCCCCCCCGCGTTAGCGGGCGAGGGGTGTTGCCTTTTCATGGCCTCTTGACAAAAATTATAGGCGTGCTATAATTTAGATAGTTGTCTAAATATCTAATAATTTCAATATGACGCTTAATCAAACTTTACAGGCCTTATCAGACCCGACCAGGCGCAGAATACTGGAGATGCTTAAGAAGAAAGACCTGCCGGCCGGGGAAATCGGCAAAAATTTTAGTATTAGCCCGCCCTCTCTGTCGCATCATTTAAATGTTTTAAAGCAAGCTGATTTAGTGACTAGCCAAAGGCAGGGCCAAGAAATTATTTACTCGCTTAATTTATCGGTTTTTGAAGAAATCGCGGAAAAATTATATAAATTTTTTAAATAACAAATTTATGACCAATCCAATCAAGCCTACGATTAAAACCGAGTTTTTTCCTCTGGCGCTCGTCATTTTGACCGTGGCCGCTTCCGTGTTTTTTTATAATAATCTGCCGGAACGGATCGCTACCCACTGGAATTTCGCTGGAGCGCCGGACGCCTACGGCTCGGGCCAGACCCAAGCGATTATTTTCCCCCTGCTGGTTATCGGCTTGTATCTTTTATTTTTGCTCGTCCCCTATCTTGACCCGAAAAAAGAGCGCTACGAGCAGTTCAGTAAGATTTACCATATTTTTAAAAGCTTGATTTTGTCGTTGATTATCGTAATATATTTTATTGTGGGGCTAAACGGCTTAGGCTATAATTTGCCGGTCGGCATAATTATTCCCGGCCTGATCGGATTATTGTTTATTGTTTTGGGAAATTATATGGGTAAAATTAAAATGAATTGGTTTATGGGTATCCGTACGCCCTGGACTCTGGCTTCCGAAGAAGTCTGGAATAAGACGCATCGTTTCGGCGGCAAGCTGTTTATCTTGGCCGGCCTTTTGATGATCGCGCAAATAATTCTACCCTTAAGCTGGCGCTTGCCGGCTTTCATCGCCATGCTGGTTATACTGCTGGGTGGCACTATCGGTTATTCTTACGTAGTATATTTAAAAGAAAAAAAATAAAATTATGCCTTTAAAAATTGACAGTCAGCAAAACGAAAAAATAAAAAATATCGTGAAATTGCGCGAAGCCGGCCGCGAAAGAAAAAAGCAAGGTTTGTTTGTCGTAGAAGGCGCGCGGGAAATAAATTTAGCCATGGCCGGCGGCGTGGAAATCGAAAATTTTTATTTTTGCCCTGATTATAGTAAGAATAAACCGGAGCTGGCGGAAGAAAAAATTATTGAAGTTTCAAAAAATGTTTTTCAAAAAATTTCCTGGCGGGAAAATCCGGACGGACTTTTGGCCGTAGCTAAAATAAAAAAGTTGGCGCTCGGAAATATTAAGTTAAGCGCTAAGCCTTTGATAATCATTTTAGAGGCCGTGGAAAAGCCGGGTAATTTAGGCGCGATTTTACGCACGGCCGACGCGGCCGGCGCCGACGCGGTCATCATCAATGATTCGGGCACGGATATATATAACCCTAATGTCATCCGCGCCAGCCAAGGCACGGCTTTTACCGTGCCGACGGTCGTCAGCTCAATCGCGGACACTAAAGAATTTTGTAAAAAAAATAAGATTAAAATTTTCGCGGCCGCGCCCGGCGCCGAGCTGGAATACACTGAAGCTGATTACAACAGCGGCTGTGCGATTCTTTTAGGCGCGGAAGATAAGGGTTTAAGCCAAGACTGGCTTAAAGCCGCTGACCAGAAAATAAAAATCACTATGCGCGGCCGGATTGATTCGCTAAACGTTTCGGTCAGCGCGGCCTTAATCGTTTTTGAAGCCATCAGACAGAGAAAATAAATATTTACTAAAATAAAAACGCCAGCCCAGGGCTGGCGTTTTTAAATAGGTAAATTACAATTTTTCAATTTCTTTAAAGTCTTTGTCGGGAAAATATAGAATGGCTAAGCCGGCGATTATGCCGATAATGGAGGTAATGGCATGGCTTTGACCGAAGACCAAGACGTCAATCGTGTCCAAGACGTACCAGATTCCGCGCCAGATTAAAACCAAACCGACGACGATTTGGATGTCTCTGGTCAGCCGTTCCAGCAAGGATTTCTTTTTGAAAAAAAATTTCATCTGCGGGACGGACGGGACTCGAAGGGGCGGAAGCCCCACGCCGACACACGCGGCCTCTATACCCGTCGGACTAGCAAAAATATAATAGCCAAAAAATTTGGCTCTTTTATTTTGGCGGGACGGACGGGACTCGAACCCGCGACCTCTACCGTGACAGGGTAGCGTTCTAACCAACTGAACTACCGTCCCAAAAAAACTAAACAATATATTCAAAGATATTTTGACATCGTTTAATATGCGGCTTGTAACTTGCCCCGCCTTCAGGGCGGGGAACTACCGTCCCAAATAATCAAAAAGTCTCTGGCGAGACTAAAATTATACTAACAGAAAAGAAAAAATCAGTCAATTCATTAATAAAAAAGGACCCGGTTGGGTCCTAGCGAACTTCGGAATAATCCGATTTGACGCCTGGCTTAGTAAATACTATCTGCCAAAGCCTTAGTTTTTCGGCGCGGAAAGCGCCGGCGCAGCTTTGCAAATAGTATTTCCACATGCGATAAAAGCGTTTGTCGTATTTGGAGTTATGTTTATTTAACTCCGGCCAGGCCAGGTTAAATCTGTCCCACCAGGCCATTAAGGTTTTATCATAGTCATGGCCGAATTCATGGACATCCCGGTTAACTAATAAGCCGTCAGTCGCGGCAATGATCTGCCTCATGGACGGGATAACGCCATTGGGAAAAATGTATTTTTCAATCCAGGCGTCCGTGTTTAGGCTGTCGACCAATCCGCCGATGGTATGCAGCAAGAAGATGCCGTCGTCTTTTAGGCAGCGATTAACTACCTCCATGTAAGTTCGGTAGTTTTTCGGGCCAACATGCTCAAACATGCCCACTGACACGATCTTATCATATTTGCCTCGGTGCTCGCGATAGTCAGCCGTTAAAATATCAACCGGTAAGTTCCGGCAAAACTCCCTGGCGAACTTAGCTTGTTCTACCGAGATTGTAAGACCGGTAACTTTTACGCCATAGTTCTCGGCGGCGTATTTAGCGAACCCGCCCCAGCCGCAGCCGATATCCAAAACGGTTTCCCCGGCTTTTAGCCGAAGCTTCCGGCAAATCAAATCAAGCTTATCAATTTGCGCCTGTTCAAGATTATCCGCTTTTAACCAGTAGCCGCAGGAATACTGCATCCGGGAGTCAAGGAAAGATTGATACAGTTCATTGCCCAGATCATAATGTCGCTCGCCCACTTGGCGGGCGCGTGTAATTTTTTGGGCATTAATAAACCAAGATTTGAAAAATATTAAGGCGCTGGTTAAATATTTTCTTTTATCAAGTCCGGCGCTAACCAGGCGATAAATGAAGGCATCCAGCCGGTCGCAGTCCCAGCACATATCCATATAAGTCTCGCCTAAACCCAAATTACCGCGCCGCAATGCCTGGCGGTAGACTTCATCGGAACGCACCCGCATATCCCAAGATTTTTGGCCGTTGACCGTAATACCCGCGTTTTTTAGCAAATTTATGAATGTTTGTTTAAACATAAATAATTTCCTCCGTTCTCATTATTATGTTTTATTCTTGCGTTTTATTTTTTAAAAAAGATATTTCATATTAATTTAGTAAATTTTTTGGCAATTGTCAAGAAAATTACCTAATATTTCAAGCTATAGGCTTAATATAATCTTAATAATTTTTTGGTTTAATCTTAATGAAGACAAATAACACTTTCTAAGTTGACAAATGTTAGCTAATTTTTTAAGCTTAATTATATGAGGATTTTAATGATTGAAGACGAGGAAAATTTAGCCAAATTGGTTAAAGAAGGCCTGGAGGCCGAAGGGTTTGCTGTGGATTATGTTTTAGACGGGCAAGCCGGCATGACCAGAGTAGAACTTTGCCACGATGATTATGATTTGATACTTTTAGATTTAAATTTGCCCAAAAAGAGCGGCATTGAAATCTGCCAGTTCGCGCGCGAACATAAAATTTCCACGCCGATTTTGATGTTGACGGCCAGAGACGGGGTGGAAGATATGATCAGCGGCCTGAATATGGGCGCGGACGATTATCTGGCCAAGCCGTTTACTTTTCAGGTTTTACTCGCCCGAATCCGGGCGATTTTGCGGAGGCCCAAGGCTACCTTGCCGGTAAAACTCCAGCTGCAAAATTTAACCTTAGACACCACGGCCAAGAAACTGTTTAAAAGCGATAAAGAAGTCAATTTGACGCTTAAAGAATTCAATTTATTGGAATATCTAATGCGCAATCCGGACCGGGTGTTAAACCGCGAGCAAATTCTGTCCAACATCTGGGATTTTTCTTTTGATTCTTTTTCCAACGTGGTGGACGTGCATATCACCAATTTACGGAAAAAACTGGGCGACAAAAACGGCAAAATCATTAAAACCGTGCACGGCGTAGGTTATCAGATAAATTCGTAGGATTTTACATAAGAAAAATTCGGCGCGTAAGCCGGATTTTTTATTTGTAAAATTTTTAAATCTCTGCTAAATTCAAGAAGTAATTATTAACCAGAATTAAGATGCCCTTATCTATCGGAATCGTCGGCTTGCCCAATGTCGGTAAGTCAACCCTGTTTAACGCCCTAACTAAAAAAAACGTTGAAGCCTCTAACTATCCCTTCTGCACCATCGAGCCGAACGTCGGCGCGGTAAAAGTGCCGGATGAAAGATTGGCCGCTTTAGCCGAAGTTTCTAAGCCAAAAAAGATTATCCCGACCTATATCGAATTCGTGGATATCGCCGGCTTGGTTAAGGGCGCCTCCGAAGGCGAAGGTTTGGGCAACCAGTTTTTATCCCATATCAGAGAATGCGACGCCATTTTAGAAGTGGTGCGCGAGTTTAAAGATGAAAATGTGATTCATGTTAACGGCCAGGTTGACCCGGACGGCGACAAAGAAACCATCAATTTGGAATTGATTTTAGCCGATTTAGCGACTGTGACCAAGCGTCTGGATAAAGTCGTGCGCGAAGCCAGAAGCGGCGATAAAGAGGCGATTGTTTTAAAAAATTTACTGGATAAATTAAAAATAGAGCTTGAAGCCGGCCGAGCGGCGCGCGCGCTAGAACTGACTGAAGATGAAAAAAAAGAAGTAAAAAATTTGGGGCTCCTAACCGTTAAACCGATTATTTATGTCTTAAATACTAAAGACGATGCCGGCGCTGTAAGCGCTAACTGGGACAGTAAAGTGATTAAAATTAACGCTAAGTTGGAAGAAGAAATCGCCAACCTGCCCGAGGAGGAGCAGGCTGAATATATAAAAGAGCTGGGCTTAAGCCAAAGCGGTCTGGATAAATTAATCAAAGCGTCTTACGATATTTTAGGCTTGATTACTTTTTTAACTACCGGCGTGGACGAGACCCGGGCCTGGACAGTTAAACGCGGGGCCAAGGCGCCGCAGGCCGCGGGCGTGATTCATACTGATTTCGAAAAAGGCTTTATTCGCGCCGAAGTCATTAACTGGCAAAAATTCATAGAAGCCGGCTCGGAAGCTAAAGCGCGCGAGCTGGGTTGGATAAAAACCGAAGGCAAGGAATACATTATCCAGGATGGCGACGTCTGTAATTTTTTGATAAACAAATAAATCATTGACAAAGCTTGCTGGTTTGCTATATTAATCTTCTCTAAGTGTTTGTTCTTTATGAATTAGGGGACGAAGAACATCATTGGTTTGCCGGAACGGTAAATTGGCGCTTTCTGCAGAGGTTTTTAAAATTGTTGGTCGCTTGCTCCCGGCCGAACGATTTGGGAACCTTTGAAAAAAAGACCTGCTTCGTTTGTCATCGCGGCAGGCCTCCTTAAGGAAGCAGTTCTTCGTAAAATGGTCTGTTGGCTCGCGGAACCTTCATCCCGTTCCGTTACCCTGTCTAGCGCCACAGGCCACCCCTATTAAAATATCTGAGGACGGAGAGTCTCACGTTAAGTTACTTATCGGTAAAAGAAAAAAGCCGCTGCCACGGCTTTATGGTCTGCTGGCGCGCGGGAAAATGCTTATGGGGGGGGTAAGCCATTTCACCGCCTCATCTATCCTGCCACGGGCCACCTTTTTCAAAGATAAGAGCGTCGCTCTCCGTCCTCTCCTCCTATTAAAAAAGCACCAAAAGGTGCTTTCTTTTTTTATATAGCTTGTTCGGGTTACTCTCTTAAATATTCGGCTGCTTTTAAGATAAGGACGCAGCTTGGACCATGGGTGATTTCGCTTTTCATAACCATCTTTACCGCGTCGGAAAATTTTATTTTTACAACTTCAAGTTTTTCCGTGCCTTCGGGGTCGGCCTGGGCAAAGCTCAATTTTTTGGCCAAAAATAAAGCGGCCGGTGATTTTACTACCGAAGTGAAAGGATTGATAAGACCCAGATCAACCCATTCATCCGCTGCTATGCCCAACTCTTCTTTTAACTCTCGCTGGGCGGCTGCCAGATTAGTCTCGCCTTTTTCCACCGCGCCGCTAACCGTATCCAGGCAAACCTGCTCAATGGCGTAATGAAATTGTTTTATAAGATAAACAAAGCCGTCGTCATCCAGCGGCAAAACTGAAATGCCCGGCACCATTTCCACCACGCCGAAAATTCCGTCTTGGCCGTCAGGCCGGATCACCCGGTCCTCGCGTACGCGCAGCCAGGCGTTTTTATATTTTTCTACGCTGTCTTTTATTTTCCATGGGCCGTTAGTTTTCATAAAAACTAATTTTTAAATTTTTTTATCATGTTTATTATCTCCGGAAACTCGGAAATTTGAAAATGGCCTTTGATCTGATCATAAACTATAATCTCAGCGTTTTTAAGTTTAGTCGCGTATTTTCTGGCGTGCGCTACCGGCACGATGTCATCGTTTTTTGAAAACATTAGGTACAGATTATTTGAATTTTTTTCCAGAAGCGTCAGGTTTGATTTTAAAGTGAAGCCGCCGACCAGATCCTCGCCGGTCGTCGTGTTGTCAAACGGTGGACAGACTAAAAAGACAGCCAGAATTTTCTTAGGAAGTTTATTTTCTGATAAGTACTTGGCTAAAAAAATCCCGCCTAAAGATTGGCCGATTAGGATGACCTTGTTTCTTAAGAGGGGCAAATATCTTTCAAAATGAATCACCCAGTCTTGGTACTTTGCGTTATCTTGCAAAGGCATGCGCGGGCGGATGATTTGAAAGTCTTTCCCCAGTTTTCTATCTAAGTACTCTTCGCTCCATTTTGCGCGTTTTTCCAGCGAAACTTCCCGATGTTTTAACCAATATAAATAGTCCTTTTTATTTTTAAAAGTCATACCGCCGTGGATGTAGAAGATTTGAAGTTTTGGTTTGGGCATATTGATTATTAAATTTTTCCGGCTTCGACAGCAGTTTGAATTAATGGAGTGATTTCTTTCCTCATGATTAAGCGGTCGTAAACGGCCAGACTGTCATCAAATTTTAGATTTAAAACAGTCTCCAATAGTTTTCTGTCGGCTTGGTCCGGCGCCACAAAGGTATTGCCCGCGCCTTCCAGGTCCAGGCCATTCAAAAATATATAGTCTAAAGTTTTTTCTTTTTTAATTTTTTTCAATATATTTATAATTTCTGAAAGATTATTTTTAATATAACCGTTTGTATCAGTAATTTCTAATTGGGCAATGCCGATTTTTATATTATTAAATTCAAAAGCTTTAAAGTCTTCGATTAAGATTTCCTTTAGCGGTTTAGTAATTTTTGATTTGGCGGCGAAGATATCATGGATATAATTTTCGGGCAGGTCAAACTGCGTAGTCAGCCATTCGGCCATATTTCTGTCTCTGTCCGTTGTCAGTTTCCCCTTAAAGTTAATGGTATTAGAGGCTATAGCCGGGTAGAGCAAGCGCGCAGCATTTCCCGATATAAGAATATTGTCTTGCTTGAATTTTTCCGCGATTAAAGTAGCGCAGGCGCCGACTTGTTCCACTTGAATTTTGGCATTAACGAATTTTTCTATTTCCGTAGTTTTCCTGTGGTCAATTATTTCAGTAACTTGCCCCGGCTTTATCTGACTTGGTAGCGCTTCCAGGTCGCTCGCGTCTACCAGCACAATATTTTCGTATCCCTCAGGCAATGATTTTAATCTATTTATTTGAATGTTAAATTTATCTAAAACATATTGCGCTTCCCGGTGCGGTACGCCGAATATGCCATAAGTCGCGTCATGTCCGGTTTTATGTAAGAATTCGGCGTAAGCCAAAGAGCAAGCCAGGCCGTCAATATCGGGGTTGGAGTAAGTTGTGACCAAGATTTTATTGTTGGTGTCGGGCATAATTAATTTTTAATTTCATATTCCCAACCCGGTTGCCAGGCTTTGGTATTGCGCCAGTCTTCAGCGATGGCCTCTTCCCAGGTTTTGTTTTTTAAAATTACGTCTAAGGCCAGTTGCGGCGCCTGATGCGCCACGATGGCGATATGTTTATCGTTATAATTAGCTTTCAGAAATTCGCAAAAATTTCTTAGCCGTTTTTCCACGTCTTTATAGCTTTCGCCATTGGGAAATGGCTTATCTATAAATTCAGTCATGTTGTCTTTGAAATTTTCAGCTTGGCCGTTATGGTCGCCGTAGTTAGCTTCCCTAAGACGTGCGTCTGAAATAATTTCGTATCTGTCCGAAAAGCCAAATTCGGCCGAATCTACCGCGCGCTTTAAGTCCGAGCAGAAGATCGCGTCAAAATCCTGCCCGCCGACCAGTCGGCCAAGTTCAATGGCCTGCCGCCTACCCAACTTAGAAAGTTCACCCGGCAGCCAGCCGGTCGCCAGTCCGTTTTCATTGTCCGTGGTTGTGCCATGAACGAAGTAGGTTATTTTTAGGGGCATAAAATGGCTTTATTACTTAATTAATTTTTTGAGCCAAAAATTCGAGCATTTTAAGAAAAATCTTATTTTTTTATTATCAAATGGCCATCAAATAAGATTCTTGCCTTAGTAGAGCCATTTCTTGATATCATTTTAGTATATATCAATTATAAATCAAATAAACTACGCCCAGTATGGTAAGTATTTTTTATACCTATTTGACTTATTATCAGGATCAAATTCTTTAATCCACTTTTTTTCGATTGTTCGCTTAATTATTCTAGACGCTATAGCCTTGTTTTTATCTTCGATGCCAAGTCTTTTACAAAGAGATGCATTTGTAAGACCATCTTGATTAATAACATGCTGAATACAACTGTGAAAATAACAGGCTCTGCATTGCTCGTCTTTGGTTAATTTTGATAATTCTTTTTGAGAATAAATAGTAATTCTAACAGCGTCGTTTTCTTGATTCTCAATATTCGGAGGAGGTAATTGAGAAACTTCTATTGCGAATATTGCTCTGTCAACTCCGCTACCTCGCTTCTCACAAATTTTCATACGCCGCAACATATCGCTAAGCTTTTCGTTTCTTGATTTAGGCGGATGGTCAATAAAACGATCAGTAGGTATTAAAGCTCTGCCCGGATTTGATATTTCTATTCTGTTTTCAAAAATTTCGATTAATGGCGTGGAGCCAGTTATTAAAAAGTCTTGATGGACTAAAGCGTTAGCTACAAATTCACGAATAGCATTTGGTGGATAAATTGACTTTGTACTACGTAAAATCCCCTCAATTTTTTCTGGCTCAGGAATTTGACTTTGTATATAGTGTATAATATTTTCAAATCCTACTGCGTAACCCCGTTGAAATGTAACGTCTTTTATAGCATCAAGACGATTTATTCCTCTGTAGCTAATAATACGTATTCCTTTATTTTGTGGTCGTGAAAAATTTTGAAGATTTTGTGCTAATAAAATCGCCCCTAAGTTTGTAATATTCAATTTACCTTTCTTTTTGCTCAGAAAACCTTCCTGAAGTAATTTTTCTATTATTCCAGCTTGATTTTTTGGTCTGGTTTCACCAGCTAGTCGAAAATATTGATCAAAGTCAAGAAGATCAAAGACGTCTGATTCTGAAACATTTTCTTTTGCTAGTTTTTCTTCAAACGGCGTTCTTCGTTCCCATATGATGGCCTCTTTTTCTGGAAATTCAGTAAGGAGTTTTTTGCTATTACCAATTCTTATCCACGCTTTTTCTAAAAATTTTACAGGACCTAAGAGCGCTGGTTGAATGAAAAAAATAACAATTTTTCCGTCCGGATGTTGGATTTCTTGAATTTTAAACTCAATCGTCGGTTTTAAATTTCTATGTAACCATGGTTCAAGATCTTCCGCTCCTTTACCTTTGGTCTTTCTGGGATCAAATTTAGTTCCCGCAACGCGGTGTGTCTCATTTTCTATACCAAAAACCAAATAAGCCTCACTTCTTTGGTGCAAACAGGCAGAGTTGGCTAAAGCAGAAATATATTCTCCAATTTTTTCTGGCGTTTGATGATTAAGTTTAAATTCACACCATTCGGTCTCTGATGGCATTGTTCTTAGTTCATCAATTAATTTGATAAGTTCGTTGTTCATACTATTAGATAGTCCATATTATTAAATTTAATCATTTTTAAGCACCACTATTTCCCGCCAAACTTTTTGGCCGTCGCGGCCGTAGACGATGGAGGGGCGGTTGGTCAGTTTTAGAAAAATATTTTTTTGCAGATTGTACGGAACCGGGTTGATGATTTTATAGCCGGAAGTATTCGGGGAGATGAAAGTAGACTGTTTTCTCTGAAACACGGGCCAGATCATGACGATACGGCCGCCGGGTTTTAGAATTTTATGGAATTCGCGCAAACTGTCGGAGTATAAATTTTCCAGTTCCCTAATTATTTTGTTGATTTCAATTAAACCTCTTTGCGGACCCAAGTATGGCTCTGTAACTATGGCGTCAATGGAATTGGGCGCGATGTGTTTTGAAAGTTGGGAAGCGTTTGCTTCTCGTAACTCATAACTCGCATCTCGCAACTCATAATTTTTTTTAATCCATTCAATATTTTGTCTCGTATCTGCGATTGCTTTTTCGGAGATATCGGCGCCAGTTAAATGCTGAAAACCCATAAGCACGGCTTCGGTTAAGATCGTGCCTGAGCCGCAGAACGGGTCTAGGATAACGACATCGGCGGTCGCGCCGGCCAAGTTGATCATAATCTGGGCCAATTTCGGCGGGAGCATACCGGAGCGGTCGTCGCGAGCCGGCCGGCCGTAGTCGCGGAAAGATAATTCTTTAAACGGCTGAACCGCTAAAGTTTTGCCGACCAGTAATTTTTTATTAAATTCAATCAGGACGATTTCCACGCCTCGTTCGCTGGTCAATTTGTTCTGCTCCACCACCACGCTAGACAGGGTCGGTTCTTTACTCGTAACCCAGCGGCTGTTTGTGCCTGATTGTTTTAGTAGTTTTTTAAATTCCATGCCCAGAACTTTCAGGTTCAGCTTACTTCTGCCGTAATGGGAGATGCCAAAATAAAATTTGCCTTCGGCTTTTTCTGACATGGCAAAAGACACTGAACGTAAAATATCCTTAGCGTTAGAGGAAGCAAGCTCATTATTAAGCAGGCCGAATTTAATGGTTCCGCCGATTCTTTTAATAATCTTAGCGTTTATTTTCCTAGTTATTTCCAGGACAGCAATATCCTTTTGGACTAAAGAAAATTGGCCATCAGGAAAAACCGCGGTCAATTCAGCTAAGGAAAGGGTAGGGTTTGAGCCAAGAATAAAGAAATATTTCATATAATAAAACCTTAGCATAAGAATATGGCTCTTGCAATTTATTTATGCCTATGTTAAGGTAAAAACACAAATAAATAGCAAGCCTTTCCCATGATTGCGCTTCGCGCAGTCGGTCCTGAGTAATTTTGGACTAAAGGTATTCTAAAGTAAATCCCTTGATTAACTGGAATATCATGGGATTATTTTATTAATAGAGTAATTTTTATGTCAAAAACCAAATCAGACAAGTTGCCGCATTATGAGCTTTTGTATTTAATCTCCAATCAATTCAGCGAGGACGAGGTTAAGCCGATTAAGGAAAAGATTCATGCCATGATTACGGCCAATCAAGGCGTAATTACTTCAAACCAGGACTTAGGCAAAAAACGTTTAGCCTATCCAATCAAAGGTTTTCGCTACGGCTATTATAATATTGCCGAATTCGATATGCCCGGCGTCAACCTGGCCTCTCTGGATCGCGGACTGCGCATGATGAATGAAGTTTTACGCCAGCAAATCGTTACCAAGACTGTTTTAACGGCCGAACAGGTCGAGCAGGATAAAAAAATCGCGGAAAAAATCGCGGCTAAGAATCAGGCGGCGGAAAAAGAAGCCGCGGTTAAAGAAAAGGTCAAAGAGCAAGACAAAGATAAGGTTGACTTAAAAGACTTGGACGAAAAACTTGATAAAATTTTGGAAACCGATAACTTATTATAATTTAATTATTTTCATAATTAATCCGCCGTTATTTTGCCCTAGCTAAAAGCGGTGGACGCAACTCTATGAACTTAAACAAAGCCATGATCATCGGCAACTTGACTCGGGACCCGGAAATCAGAAATACGCCGACCGGGCAAACCGTAGCTTCGTTCTCGGTAGCCACTAATTACGTTTGGACCGATCAATCGGGCCAAAAGCGCGACAAAGCCGAATATCATAACGTGGTGGCTTGGCGCCGGCTGGCGGAAATCGTGGGCCAGTATCTGAAAAAAGGCTCAAAGGTTTATATCGAAGGCCGGATGCAGACTCGCGACTGGGTGGGTCAGGACGGAGTTAAGCGCTATCGCGCGGAAATCATCGCTGAGAACATGATTATGTTGGATCGCGCCGGCGCCGGAGCGGGCGGCGGCATGAGACGGCCGGAAGAGCCGCCGATGCCGAGCGAGCCGGTAATCGATATTAACGAAGAAGCGGCCGGCATGATGGACGGCGGTTCAAGCGAGAGCGAAGAAGAAATCAGAGTGGAAAATATCCCCTTTTAAAGCCTTTGAAAACTTTTTTAGAAAAAGTTTTCAATACTTTCAAAAAATATAAAGTATCAAATAAAATTTTATAGCGAGCAAAGCTCTACGGCCATAAAATTTTATTTGATGGATTAATAAATAAACTATGGAAGAAACAATCAAAAAAGAAAAACAGTGTCATTTTTGCGTTAACAACCTTAAAGAAATTGATTACAAAAATTCGGACTTATTGCGCCGCTTTATCAATTCTTACGGCAAGATTTTTCCGAAAAAAAGAATGGGCACTTGTTCCAGCCATCAGCGCAAGCTGGCCACGGCCATCAAGCGCGCGCGCATCATGGCGATTTTACCCTTCACTAATAAATAAATTTCATGCTAAGTTTAAGCGAAATTAAAATCGGCGCTTTGATTAAAATCGCGGACGAGCCGTACGTCGTGATTAAAGCCGACCATCATAAAATGGGCCGGGGCGGCGCGGTTTTAAAAACCAAATTGAAAAATTTGATTAACGGTAATATCCTGGAGCGGACATTCCAGGGTAACGATAAAGCCGAAGAAGCCGAGACTGACACGCAAAAAGCCAATTATCTTTATAAAACCGATAGCGAAGCGGCTTTCATGAACAACGAAAGTTTTGAACAGTTCAGCCTGCCGCTTGAGCAGATTGGCGACAAGTTGAAATTCATGAAAGAGGGCACGGACGTGGATATTTTATATTTTCAGGGCCAGCCGGTGGCTTTAAAACTGCCGATCAAAATCGCTCTGAAAGTTACGAGCGCGCCGCCGGGCGTAAAAGGCAATTCGGCCGGCAATGTAACTAAGACTGTTGAACTAGAAACCGGCGCTGAACTAAACGTGCCGATGTTTGTGAACGAAGGCGACGAAATTATCGTTAATACCGATACGGAACAATACGTCAGCCGGGCGTAAATAAATATTTTAGAATTAAAAAACAGAGGTTAAGAGCCTCTGTTTTTATGTGTTTAATTTAAGCTTCGACTTCTTTGGCTTTGACTTCGGAGAGGACGCGCTTTCTGATTTCTTTCATAAGTTTTTTATCGGCGCGCAGGAAGCGCTTGGCGTTTTCCCGGCCCACGCCGAGTTTTATCTCGCCGTAGCTATAAGAGTTGCCGGATTTATTAACCACGTTATAAACCACGCCCGTGTCCAGTAAGTCGCCGGCTAAAGAAATGCCTTCGTTATACATGATATCAAATTCGCAGGCGCGGAAGGGCGCGGCTACTTTGTTTTTTACGATTTTGCATTTAACCCGGTTGCCGATGATTTTGTCGCCTTGCTTGATCTGGGCGGCGCGTCTAACTTCAATTCTTACCGAAGAGTAAAATTTCAAAGCCGTGCCGCCGGTGGTGGTTTCCGGGTTGCCGAAGAAGACGCCGATTTTCATTCTGATCTGGTTTATGAAAATGACTACCGTCTTGGTTTTGGAAATCGTGCCGGTCAGTTTTCTCAAAGCCTGGCTCATAAGCCGCGCTTGCAAGCCCATGTGCGAGTCGCCCATGTCGCCTTCAATTTCTTTTTGCGGCACCAAGGCGGCCACCGAGTCTACGACGACCACGTCCACCGCGTTGGAGCGGACTAAAGTTTCCAAAATTTCCAAAGCCTGTTCGCCCGTGTCCGGCTGGCTGATTAAGAGCTCTTTAACGTTAATGCCGATGCGCGAAGCGTATTCCGGATCAAGCGCGTGCTCGGCGTCAATAAAAGCCGCGATGCCGCCCAATTTCTGCACCTCGGCGATAATATGCTGAGCCAGGGTGGTTTTGCCCGAGGCTTCAGGCCCGAAAATTTCAATGATGCGGCCGCGGGGCACGCCGTTTATGCCTAAAGCGATATCCAGCGAAAGGCAGCCGGTCGGTACCGCGTCAACGTCGGATTTAACCGTGTCGCCGAATTTCATGATGGCGCCGTCGCCGAATTTTTGCTTGATTTGCTCAATGGCCGACTCGGCGGCCTGCATTTTTTCTTTGTCCTCTTTATTATCCATATGCTTAATTTATTAGTAAATTAATAGGGGTTTAATAACCCCTGGTTAATTATATAATAGACCATTTTAAATCCTAGGGCAATGCTCATTGTTTTAAGAGAACTTGCCTGGTGATCGAGCTAAAACGGCTGTATTTTTTGTTGGCGGTAATGGTGATGATATTAACGCCGGATTTAAGGCTGATAATTTGCGAAAAGTTGCCGGTTTTATCGGTTAAGACCGTTTGGCCGTTGATAATCAGATTGGCTTCGGCCTCGGTTTTGCCGGAAACCAGCAGCGCATTTTGGCTCGTCACCAGGTTGGTCGCCGGACTGTCCACAGCTAAGAAGGGCGGCGAGATTATTTTATTCAAACGGTAGCCCAGATAAATAAAACAAACGCTGATAATCAGAATGATTAGAATATTTTTAAAAATTTTGGGCATAGCCCAAAGATGCCGCGCTTTAATTATTTGTTTGGAAAAAATTTCTGGTTGCTTTTTCGGTTCCATGACGTTAACTTCAGTTTCAAACTCAGCCGCCAGTTTTTTATAGTTTAAACCTAAAAAAAGCGCGTATTCGCGCAAGAAGTTTTTTCCGTAAACGCCTCGGGGCAGCTTAGCGTATTCGCCTTTTTCCAGGGCCTCAAGATATTTTTCCTTGATCTTTAATTTTTTGGCCACCAGGTCTAGCTTCAGTTTTTTCGCCTGCCGGGCGCTTCTTAATTGCTCGGCCACGGTTTCCGAGTCAAGGTAGATTTTATTGGAAATAAAAGAAGTCATGTTTTATTTAAACCAAGACGAAACTGACCATTTTCCGCCCGCGGCCGCCTCTATGCCCAACGAAGTAAAAACCAGCTGGATTATCATAAAACTGGTAAAGACAATGGCTAACCCGACAACCGCGCCGATAATCGTCTGCTTGCCGCGCGTTACCCATTCAGGATTGCCGCCCGACAGCATCCACATCACGCCGCCGGCCACGAAAGCCAGGAGGGCTAAAGAGCCGACTATGCCCAAAATGAATTGAGAAATTTTTATAGCCGTACCGGCCATATCATTAAGCGTGTAGTTGCCGCAATTCGTTGTTCCGGCCGGGCAGGCTCCGCCAGTTTGCGCGGGCAAAAGACCTTCGGCCGAAATCGTAATAGCGGAGACGTTAAAAATCAGCAACAGGATAATTGAAAATTTTATTATTTTTAACATTTATCTTGTATGTCATTGCGAGGAGCATCAGCGACGAAGCAATCTCGCGAATGACGTGTTTAAATTATGGTTGCTATATTTTATTAAAATATTTGTCCGTGAGATTGCTTCGCTCCCCGCGGTCGCTCGCAATGACAGGATAAAATTAATTACTCGCATTCACCGTTTGCTGTATTTTGCCGGCGGCTGAATTAATAATGTTATCAATTTTATCAACGCTGGCCGCCGCCGCGTCAATCATCTCAGCAATGATTTTTTCCGCCGCAGCCGCGTCCGCGCCACGGTACCAACTTTTAGCGGTTAAAACCTGCCGGGCGAAAATGCCGATATCCATATCCTCTATCTGCTCATTAACTAAAGCACGCAAAGCCGTAGGTTTTTTAGCTTTATCTAGATAAGTTTTAGCTTGCTCGGCTTTGGTAGCGAACTGGATAAAATCCCAAGACTCGGCCGGATATTTGCTTTTAGAAGACACGGTTTCCACCCAGTAATTAGCGAAATTTACCGAAGGATTACCTTCAATTTGCGGCAGCATGGTTAGACCGAAGTTGAGTTTCGGTGCCAGCGCGCGAATCATAGGCAAATGGTAAGAATAGCCGAACATGATGCCCAGTTTTCCTAGAGCGAACATGTTTAATGAGTCGTCAAGATTTTTATTCCAGGCGTAAACTTCTTTAGCCGGATTGGCGAAATCGGTGTAGAAGCGCAAGGCCTCCAGTCCCGGATTATATTTTTGGTCCTTTAAGTTTGGTGGAATCCGATTAAACATGATTTGCCCGTTGTCATCCATCATGACTGAGCCGTTCTGCATCATCAGGCAGGATAAAATATCGCTATATCGTTCAATATTCAGCGAACCGCCTAAAGCCGCGCCGGACTGGATAATTTCCCCTTTATCGTCCTGCTTGCTCATTTTTTTCACGTCCTCTTGAAATTCGCTGCTCCAGTAGGCCGGCGGCAAGGCGATGCCCGAGTTATTAAATAAATCTTTATTATAATACATGGCTAAAGTATCAACCGACAGGGGCAAGCCGAAAATTTTATCCAGAAAGGAATTGGTTTTGCCGTCTGGCGCCGCGATCACCACGTCGCCGTAAACTGCGTCCACGAAATTATTTTTTATGTCATTGGCATTAAGGCTTCTGGAGGTTCGTAATTCCGGAACCACTTCTTTTTTAATCGTGCCGCGCTCCACCGGAAAAGCCATGGTGATGGTCGGCGGCATAGGCGTGATTTTAGTTTGGTATTTTCTCAGCCAGGTGTTATGGATGGAAAAAATATCCGGTCCCCGATCTTCAGCCAAAGCGTTAATGAGCTCTTTTTCGTATTCGTCGTAGCGCAGTTTGCGGTAGTTAATCGTGATGTAAGGATGCAGTTTTTTGTAGTTGGCGAAAATTTGGTCAAAGGCATCCGCGCCGTCGTAAACTCGCCAGTAAGTCAAGGTGACCGGCTTCATCGCTTCCTGGGTTGTTTTATCAACCAGCTTGCAGCCGAAGCCGGAGGTCAATATAAAGGCGAGAATTAAGCCTAAAATAATGATTTTGTTTGTTTTATTTCTCATAATCTTTATAAATACTTTAAAATTTTCAATTACCAATTTTCAATTTTCAATGAATGATTAAATTTTCAATTGAAAATTAAGTAATTGAAAATTGCTTGAAAATTGAAAATTGTAAATTGAAAATTAAATTTTTGGCCGATGATAATTAATTATATTATAACATAAAATCTATTATAGACAAACTATATACCATTATTCGACTCTTGGCCGATACTGCAGGGCTTCGGCGATATGGGAAGTTAAGATATTCTCTTCAGCGGCCAGATCAGCGATCGTGCGGGCCAGTTTCAGGACCCGAAAATAAGCGCGGGCGGAAAGATGCATCTGATTGACCGCCTGATGAAGCAGGGTGGTTGAAGCGCTGTCCACGCGGCAGAAATGTTTGACCGCTTCGGAGTTCATTTCCGAGTTGGTAATGAAATGTGAATTAGCGAAGCGTTCTTTTTGCTTAAGCCGGGCGGTCTGGACGCGCGCTTTTATCCGCGCCGAGGTTTCATTCTCGGAAGCGCTGGCCAGCTTTTCAAATTTAAGGCGCGGCACTTCAATGTGCAAATCAATCCGGTCTAAAATCGGGCCGGAAATTTTCTTTTTGTAATTCATGACCTGGCCGGCCGAGCAGACGCAATTTTTTTCCCGGTCGCCTAAGTAGCCGCAAGGGCACGGGTTAGAGGCGGCCAGCAAAATGAATTTGGCTGGAAAGCTTAAATTCTGCGCCGCGCGGCTGACATGGATCACCCCGTCTTCCAGCGGCTGGCGCAGGTTTTCCAAGGCCAGGCGGGGAAACTCGGCAAATTCGTCTAAAAATAAAACTCCGCGATGCGCTAAAGAAATTTCTCCCGGCCTGGGCCAGGAGCCGCCGCCGACTAAAGCCACGCCCGAGGCCGTATGGTGCGGCGAGCGGAATGGCCGCGAGGTCATTAAAGCCGTACTGGCCGGAAGTTCTCCGGCCACCGAATAAATTTTGGTAATTTCCAAAGCTTCAATTAATGATAAATCAGGCAGAATGGACGGCATAGTGCGGGCGATTAGGGTTTTACCCGAGCCGGGCGGGCCGACCATTAGAACATTATGCGCGCCGGCCGCCGCGATTTCCATGGCCCGCTTAACATGCTCTTGGCCTTTGATGTGCGCCATGTCAAAGTCTATGGCTGCGTTGGCGAAGTCAAATTCCGTGTAAGGCGCGGCCGCGATGGCGCTGCGGTCTTCCAGATGCGCCACCAGCTCAACTAAATTATTAACCGGAATGACTTCCAGCTCTTTAACCAGTTTGGCTTCGGCCGCGTTGGCCGCCGGCACGAACATGGCAACCAGGCCAGCCTCTTTGGCTTTGATGGCGATCGGCAGAATACCGTTAACCGGACGAAGTTCGCCGTTTAAAGCCAGCTCGCCCACGAATAGAAGCTTGTCAAAATTTTCCCGCTTGATTTTATTGGTGGCGGCCAAAATACTGATGGCGATCGGCAGGTCATAACTCGGCCCTTGTTTTTTTAAATCAGCCGGCGCCAAGTTAACCGTAACTTTCCGTTTAGGAAAATACAGCCCGGAATTTTTGACCGCGCTCCTGACCCGCTCTTTTGATTCGGACACCGCCGCGTCCGGCAGGCCGACTATGCTAAAAGCTCCTAGCGGCGCGTTTAATATATCCGCCTCCACCTCAACCAGCTCGGCATCCAGTCCGACCACGGCGGCGGAAAGAATTTTTGAAGACATATTTTTTGGATGATGGACGTCCAATTGGAAGTCCAACGTCTGATGACAGTTAACTTCTGACCACCTGGCTGGCTTCGTCGAGTTTAATGGAGAGAAGTTTAGAGACGCCGCCTTCTTCCATGGTCACGCCGTAAAGGATTTGGGCGCGGCGCATGGAAGCGCGGTTATGAGTAATGACGATGAATTGAGTTTTATGAGAGAGGTCGTCCAAAATTTTGGCCAGCCGTTCGGAGTTAGCCTCGTCGAGCGAGGCGTCAACCTCGTCCAACATAACGAAGGGCGCGGGGTTACAGGAAATAATGGCGCAGATCAGGCCGATGGCGGTTAGGGCGCGCTCGCCGCCGGAAAGCATGGTAATGGCTTTAATTTTTTTGCCCGGAGGCGTGGCCATGATTTCAATGCCGGCCAGGCCGGTGGCGTTATATTTTTGCAAATATTTTATGCGCTTTAAATTGGCCGCGAACCGATCTTCTAAAACCTGCTCGGCTGCCTCGCCGCCGGCTTTATTTTCCGGCTGGGGTTGGTTTTCCGGTAAATCTTCGGTCAAGACCTTAACGATTTTAGCCGTGCCGCCCGAAAATAAAATTTTAAAATATTCTTCAAACTTGGCCGAAATGTTTTTAAACTCTTTATCAAATTTTTCTTTAATCACCGCGTCCAGCTCCCTGATTATTTTTTCGAGCGACCCGACCGCTTCGTTTAAGTCATGAATCTGGCTTTCCAAGTAGTCAAAACGCTCTTTAGTTTCAATATATTCTTTTTCGGTTTCCGGATCAATGCCGCCGATCTGCTCAATCTGGCGTTTAAGCGAATTGATTTTTTCCAAAGCCGCCGGTTCGTCGACCGGCCCGTCCAGCTTTTTGTCTTTAACGTCTTTCAGGTTGCCATAACTATTTCTGATTTCAATTTCCAGGTCTTCCAGGCGGGTCTCGTAGCGGGTGGAGTTGATTTTCAGGTCATTAAGCTGATTATTCAGCGCATTAAGTTCAGTTTGCAGGGCCTGCAGATTTTTTTGCAAAGCGAATAATCTGGCTTTTTGCTCGCTCTCCCGCGCGTTAAACGAATTCAACTTGTCTTTTAAGCCGTTGATTTTTTCCTCCAGTTCGGCTGCTTGCTTTTTAATATTTTCCCGCTCTTTTTTATTGTCGCTTAAATTAACCGCGCCCTGGTTTTGCTTGAGTTTATTTTCAATCTCCTTAAGTTCATGCTCTAAGCCGAGGCGGCGCTCTTTTATGAGCTTAACTCTTTCCGAGCGGGCCGAAACGCGGAAATTGCTTTCATTGATTTTATTCATGATGGCTTCTTTCTCGGCCGTTAAAGCCATTAAGTTTTTTTGCAGATCCTCCAAGTTGTCTTTTTCCGCGCCGTCGCGAGACAGGCCCAATAGTTCGGTTATTTTTTCTTTAACTTGCGCGATGATTTTTTTAAGGCCGGCTAGATCTTCGCTCACTTCCGCCTCATGCCAGTATTTATCCAGCGCTTTTAGCTCCTGGTTGATTTTTTCCAGCCCGGCGCCGCTTAGGCTTGAGCTATGTTTTAACAAGCGCTGGTTTAATTCGGTGATTTTAGCGTTAATCGCTTCCCGGTCAGCCTGCCAGCCGGCTAAAATCTTCTTTTCTTGGTCAATATTATTTTCCAGTCCCCTAGTTTCCTCTTCGTTATTTTTTATTTCCTGGGACAGTTCGCCACTTTTGCTTATGAGCCAGGACAGGTCAAACTGGCCGCTTTTTTCCAGTTTTACTTCCAGCTCGGCCTCCAGCTTAGCCGCCTGCTTATTTAAAATTTCCTTTTTGGTGGAGAGTTCATTTAAGTCTTTCTGCCAGGCCGCGTATTCCTCGCCGCCCAGGTTTTGCTTTTCCAGCTGAGCCAGTTCGCGGTTTAAGCCGTCTGATTTTTTATTTTTTTCCTGTTTAATCTTTTCTATCTCCAGAAGCTCTTTATTACTGGCCATGAATTTAGCGTTTAGCTCATGCCAAAGCTGGCTGTAATAGGCGAGCTGCAGCTCTTTTAATTCGGCTTCAATTTCATCGCGCCGTTTCAGCTTATTAACCTGCCGCGTCAGGCTCTTAAGCCGCGGTTCAATTTCGGCCATCAGCATCCCTGCCTGATTCAGGTTTTCGTAACTCCCGATTAACTTATTTAAAGAGTCGTCGCGCTTGATCTGGAACTGCTTAACGCCCGTGGCCTCGTCAAAAAATTCCTTTCTTTCCGACAGCGTGGTATTTAAAAAGCCCTCCACCATGCCCTGGCCGATCACGCTATAGGTTTTTTGTCCGAAATTGGCTTTAGCCAGCATGATTTGCACGTCCTGAAGGCGCACCCGGCTGTTATTTATCAGGTATTCGCTCGCCCCGTCGCGATAAATCCGGCGAGTTAAGACGATTTGCGAATAATCAAGCGGCGCTTTCCGGTCTTCGTTGTTTAGGAAAAGCGAAACTTCGGCCATGCTTAATCGGCCCAGTTTAGCCGAGCCGGCGAAAATGATATCTTCGGATTTTTTGCCGCGCAGGGTTTTCATGCTCTGCTCGCCCAACGCCCAGCGCACCGCGTCCGCGATATTGGATTTGCCCGAGCCGTTCGGGCCGACGACGGAGGTTATGCCGCGCTGGGTGCCGCTAATCATGCCGGGGAAAACCAGCGTATTTTTATTGGCGAAAGATTTAAAGCCCTGAATTTCCAGCTTTTCCAAGTACATAAAATAAAAAAAGTTAAAACTCAAAGGTTAAAACTGAAAAGTATATATTATGATTATACAATAATTCAGTAAAATAAAAAAGCTGGACAAAACAAAAACACCGCCAACTGGAGTCCGGGCGGTGTTTTTCCCCATGCTTGCCTTACCATGGATGATGATAAAGCAGGAAAGGGAGCTGTGTTAATTAGGCAGTATCGCTGTAATTTGTTTTTTGATTTTTTTGGTTTTTCAGTTTTTTTCTTGGCTGTTTAATTAACACAGCTTCTTGATATGCTTTTTATGGCATATTTTTTCCTCCTTGTTTATGAATGAGCGTTGATCGCGGTCTATTTATTTTGCCGCAATTTATTATTATAAAAATAATTTTATAGTCTGGCCGACAGCAGGATGGTTTTAAGCAGTAATGCGCTAAGCGCCACAATAAAAAAAGCAATGGACAAGCTTATTAAGAGTCCAGACCAGCTGAACTCCTGCTCCACTGCTTTTTTTCTTATGGTATTGTAATATTTCCAGCCGATACGCTCTAAATTAAAACAACCGGCTTGATTTTTCGTGAATAACATATTTTTGTTTTTATTTTTTAAGAAGCCTATTTTTGACTTCCTAATATCATTTTAGCAAAAATTTCGGAGTTTGTCAACCAGTTAATTTTTTGTAAAGCTGTAAATATTCTTTGGCGGATTTGTTCCAGGAGAAATCTTTTTCCAGGCCGTTGGTTATTAGCTCGCGCCAAAGTTTAGGTTTTTTATAATAAACGTTTAGGGCGCGCTCTAAAGTTTTATAAAATTCCAGAGAATCAAATTTTTTAAAAGTAAAACCGACTTGGCTGTTGACCGTGTCGGCCAAGCCGCCGGTTAAGCGGACGACCGGCACGGCGCCGTAGCGCATGGCGATCATCTGGGTCAGGCCGCAAGGCTCAAAACGGGAAGGCACGAGGAACAGATCTGAGGCGGCGTAGATCCGGTGGGCCAGCCGCTCGTCAAATTTAAGCTGGACACTAAATTTTTTTGGAAATTTTTTCGCCAACGCCAGTAAGGCGTCTTCATATTTTTTTTCGCCGGTGCCTAAAAAAACCAACTGGCAATTTAGTTTAGAAAACTCGTCGGTAATCAACTCAATTCCTTTCTGCCAGACAAAACGGGTCACCACCCCGACTAAGGCGATATTTTTATCTCGCGGCAGGCCGAGCGCTGTTTGTAATTCGGTTTTGTTGGCCGTTTTATCGCTTAAAGATTTTAAGGAAAATTTATTTTTAATAAACGGGTCTGTTTGGGGGTTAAAATAATCAGTATCAATGCCGTTTAGAATGCCGTAAAGCTGTTTACGCCTTTTAGCCAAGATTTTTTCCAGTCCGGCGCCGTACTGTTTGGTCAATATTTCCTTAGCGTAAGTCGGGCTGACGGTATTGACTAGGTTGGAATTTAAGATGCCTTCGGCCATGTAGTTTTTTGTTTTAGTCGCGCCTTGGTTAGCCAAATTATGGATAGTATAAAGGGTTTTTGTGGTTTTAAAAAATGGATCGGTTTTTAGATATTCCGTTACCGGCGCCGTGTGCCAGTCATTTAAATGGATAACGTCCGGCTTAAAATCAATGGCTTTTAGGCAAGCTAAAAGCGCCTGAGAGAAAAAAGTAAATTTTTTCAGGTCAGACGGTTCGTCAGCCAAGGCGCTTCCGTAAATTTCCTGACCGGAAAAATTATCATGTTCAATTAAATATACCGGCACAGTTGAGCCGGGTAAAATAGTCTGCCAAAGGTTAACTGGCTCGGCGCCGACTTTAATATTTTTTTTGACTAGCTTGATTTTGTATTTTTTTCTATCAATGACGCCATAAAAAGGCGCGATGACGCGCGCGTCAAGATTTAATTTAGCTAAAGCCTTAGGCAAGGCGCCGACCACGTCAGCCAGGCCGCCGACCTTGGCGATCGGGGCGACTTCAGCCGCGGCGATTATAATTTTAAGATTATTATTTTTCATAAATCATTAAATTTTTAGTAAGCCACCAAACGATTTTTTGCTCGGCCATTTCCTTTTTTATTTTTTCAGTTAAAGCTGTATTCAAAATAAAGTTTCTATTTTTAAATTTTTCCTGCCAGTATTCGTACGGCTGTTCGTTAATATGCCCGATGCTTACTGGTCCCTGGCCGGGCGTGGCCGCGGTAAAAATTATGGTGGACGACAGGCCGGTTAAAGTTTCAACTAACGTGTCGGCGCAAGTTTCTTCCAGGTGTTCGGCCACTTCCAGACAAAGGCATAAATCAAAGCTTTGGTTTAGGATAAGCGGCTGGCACAGGTCGTGAAGTTTTATGTTGGCGCCGACCAGCGAGCCGGCGATAGCGGCCGGCGAACCGTCGTAGCCTAAGACGCTAATCTTGTTTTTTGCGAACTCGGCTAAGTAGATGCCCGAGCCGCAGCCGATATCAATTACCGACCGGGGCGCGAAATGTTTATTTAAAATATCAACAAAAGCCTGGGCCGATTCGGCCTCAAATTTAAAAGTGTTGTCAAAAAATTTTTGGTCGTAGATTTTGGTGTTGACGGGCATGACTATGGCCACATAGGCGCTGGCTGAAATCATTAATTTTCTCGCTGCGGAACTCGCCCAAGAGTACTCGGGCTCAGGCAGTCCTCGCTTCAAAAATTAAAAATTTCAGCCAGCGCTTTAATAAAAAGAATTAATTCAATTTTAAATCCTGGCGCACTTTAAATAATAGTTCATGGGCGCGCTCCGGCTCGGGGTTTTCTTTGAGTAGAAATAAAGTGGCGGTCCTTAAGGCGGTCCAGCCGTAGTAATAATTGATCCTGTCTTTAAGCTTAGCGTCGAGTTTAATTCCGCTTAGCTCCAGGTAGCTATTTAAAAATAAATCCTGCGTGGCTTTGACATAATTTTCGTCCTCAATTTTTCTAATGGACATGTATTCAAACTGCTGGAGAAAGGCGCCCAGGTCGCGGGCGAAATCGGCCAGACAGATATCGGTAAAGTCTATGACCGCGACAGTCTCGGCGCTCATTTTAATGACGTTTTCCGGATGGGCGTCGCCATGAATCAGCCAGCGGCGGCTTGAGCCGGCCAGAAAGTCTTTTTCTTTTTGCCCGATAAATTCAAAAGTTTCTTTATAGGCCGGTAGGTAGTCGGGGTAATTTTGTTTTAGCTTGTCAAAAATTAAAGCAAAGCCGGGAATCACGGTTTCGACGCGGCTGTTTTGCTCGTTAAAATTTTTGGCTTCAGTCGCCGGTAAGCCGTGCAGCTTAGCGAACCAAGCCGCGGCTTTAGGGATGATATTTCTGATTTCATTAAAATTTTTATGGCGGATGTAATGGTATAAGTTTTGGCCCCGCACGCCGCGGTAAAAATAGCCGTTAAAGTAATCGGAGAAAAACAAGGGCCGGGGGATGGCTAAATGGCCATGACTAAAACCTCTCTGCCATAAAAAGGCTAAAGCTTCAAAAGCGCTTTTTCTCGGCTCGTTAGAGTGGGCCGAGCCGTAAATCGACAGTTCGGTTAGCTGGCCGTCAAGCGACTGAAAAGTAACCAGGTATTCGATTACCACATGATAAGTTGAAGTCCAGACATTTTTTTTAATCGGCGTAATTTTTATGTTTTTGATGGCTTTAAACGCCGGATAGAGCGGCAAAACCTCTTTATTAAATAAATCGGCCACGTACTGCTCGTCAAAAAGTTGAAGTATTTTGTTCATATTATAATATTAGGGCTGCCAAAAATAATTCCAATGCCGGCGCCAAATTAAAGTTTTAATTTTTATGTATAATTTTTCGGCCGCGATTTTTTCTCGGCGGCTCTCCGGCGCGGTTAAGGCGCGAACGCTTTTGACCAGTTCGTTAAGGCCGCGTTCAATTTCGTCCGGGTTCCAGGCAAGGGCGCCGAACAATTTAAAATCGCGCGCCGAGGCCCACCAGAAAGTGCAGCTCGCTAGGCCGCGGTCTAAGTGATGCCTTGACCAGGAGTAGTTCGAGTCATTTTGATGATCATTAACCGTGTTAATCGCCAACTCGGCCAGCTGCCATAATAATTTTTGGATTTTATTGGTTTTGTTTTGCCATAAGGCGTAAGGCAGGCCCTTTTTTAGTTCCGCTTCGGTTGATTCCCAGGAAGAAGCGACTGGAGCAATCGCGACTTCATCAGGCAAGCCGGCTAAAAATTCGCTGACGGTTTTAGTTTCTATTTCCTGCCGATGCAAAAGTTTTTCAAAAGTGCCGGAAAAATCTTCATGCCTTAAGCCGTACAGCTCGGCGTCGGTGGCGGTTACGGCCGGGCCGCTAAAATTTTTATCAATCAAGTCAAAAATGATTTTTGGCGTGTAGCTTCGGGAAAGTTCGCGCGAGCGAAAACAGATTTTCAGGCCGGTAGTTTTTTCTCGGTAAAGCTTTGTAAAATCAACCCGGTTTAATTTGCCCGCGGCCGCTATTTCGTCAAGCAAGAGCCAGTCGTAGCCGTACGCCTTTAAGATTTTAGCTACCTCCGGGCTGTAAGCCAGCTCGGGCAAAAAAAACCCGGCCGCCGTAAAATCATCGCCGAAATATTTTTTAAATATTTTTTGGTTAGCTTCTATATTATTTTTAATTTCCGCGGCCGGGAGGAGCGGTAAGATGGGATGATAGGCCGCCGTGGCCGTCAGCTCAATTTGCTTCCGGTCGTAAAGCGACTTAAGGTCGGAAATTAATTCATGGTAGCCGAGCTTGTCCAGTTTTTCCAAAAGGCAGCCGGCAATATTTAAAGTTAATCGGATGTTCGGGTTTCTTTTTAAAGCGCCGACGATCCGTTTATAGCTTTTGTCCGCGGCCGCGACCACGGTTTCGCTCTCGGCCGTGGGCGGCTGGTAGAAATGAAGAATGTTTATCCAGGTTATTTTGGACATAGGCTTATTTATTATTCTTCAACGCTTTTCTGTATAAAGCAACGTATTTTTTGGCCGGAATCTGCCAGCTATTGGATTCGCGCATCGCCCTGACCGAGAGCTGGCGCCAGGTATTTTTATGGCGGTAATTTTCCAGGGCGCGGATGATCGTGGCGTATAAAGAATATTGGTTGTATTGGGAGAAATTAAAGCCGTTGCCGCGGTTAGTCCGGGGATTAAAATTAGTAACCGTATCGGACAGTCCGCCCACGCGCCTGACTAAGGGGATACAGCCGTAGCGCATGGCTTTAAGTTGATTTAAGCCGCAGGGCTCGTAATTAGACGGCAGAAGAAAAATATCCGCGGCCGCGTAAATCAAAGTTTCCAGATTCTCATTGCCGCGGAAAGGCAGCCAAGCCATTTTTTTGCCGTGCCGCTTCGCGTATTTTTTGATTTGGTTAAGATATTTACTGTCGCCGTCGCCCATGATCACCAGCTCCAGGTCAAGATGGAGCAGGGGTTCGATAATCTGCATGATTAAGTCCAGGCCCTTTTGAAAAGTCACTCGAGAAGTTAAGGCGATGATCGGCAGATCGCGGTCAACTTTCAATTTCAAAAGTTTTTGCAGATGCTCTTTGTTTAATTTGCGGCGGTGGATTTTCGTGTAATCATAATTTTTAAACAAGTTAGGGTCGTTTTGCGGATTGAATTGCGCGTAATCAATGCCGTTAACTATGCCGTAAAGCCGGTCTTGGCGGTTTCTTAAGATGCGGTGCAGGTCCTGGCCGAATTTTATGGTCATGATTTCTTCGCGGTACTGCTCGCTGACCGTGTTGATGATATCAGCCGACAAAATCGCCCGTTTGGCGAAATTAATATTTTCCAAATCAGGATTCGAAAGATGGGGAATTTTCTTTTTGCCGAAATCTTTATTCTCCGGCTCTATCTCCCACCAGTTATGGCCGAATTGAAAAACCAGGTTATGGATGGTGTAAATAGTCTTGGCCTTATGCAAGGTTTTCGAATATTGGAAATCGGTTTTTAAATAATAGGGAATCAGGCCGGTCTGCCAGTCATGGCAATGCACGATATCGGCCCTGAACTTTAAAAGGGTAATGAGCTTCAAAGCGGCCGCGGAAAACACTAAAAAGCGCGCGTTTTCATGCGTCGAGCCGTAGAGATTTTTTTTGGCGGAAAAGTATTTTTTATTTTCAATAAAATATACGGGCAAGCCTTTCATTAAATAGCCGCGCCAAATATTAACCTGGATTTTATCTTCCGAGTTCAAATAAACGTCGATATTTTCGTAAGCTAATTTTAAATTATGGCTTTTTACGTCAATCACCTGGCCATAAAGCGGAGTAATGATAATTACATCATGACCCAGTCGAGTTAAAGCTTTCGGCAAACTTCTGGCCACGTCAGCCAAGCCGCCGGTTTTTGAAAACGGAGCGACTTCCGAAGCGATAAAAGCAATTTTTAGTTTTTTAGGCATGCAAGGCTGTTAGAGGCGCAGATGGCGATGGCTAAAGCGTCGGCCGCGTCATCCGGCTTAGGCAGTTCTTTAAGGTTTAAAATTAATTTTACCATGCGCTGGACCTGGTCTTTTTTAGCGTGGCCGTATGTTGAGACGGCCTGTTTGACCTGGTAGGGCGTAAATTCCACGCTCGGTATTTTATTTAGTTTAGCGGTTAAAACGATGACGCCGCGGGCCTGGCCGACGACCAGGGCGGTTTTGGCGTTGTTGCAAAAAAACAGCTCTTCGATCGCCATTAAATCCGGGCGATAGGTTTTTATCAATTTTGTGAGTTCCAAATTAATTATTTCCAGGCGCTCGTCCAGCTTCAGTTTGGCTGAAGTTTTAATTGAGCCGTAATCAAGGCAGTTGAGCTTATGGCCGGCAATTTTAATCACGCCGTAGCCCGTGTCGGCAATGCCGGGGTCAATGCCTAAAATGATAGAAGATTTTTGGTTATTCATTATAAATTGGCATTCGTATAATAATCACTCACATCCTCGTTCTCTTCCAGCTGGTCAATAAAATTTTGGGCTTTGGCTTTTTCCTCCTCATTAAGCTGGGCCGCGTCTTTAGCCACGTATTCGATTTCCGCGGTTTCGGTCGCGATGTTTTTTGTTTCTAAAAAGAGTTTAACTTTTTGCAAATCTTCCGGCTTGGCATAAACGGTTACGCCCTCTTCTTCGCGCAGGATGTCTTGGGCGCCGGCGTCAATCAATTCCAGTTCAAATTCATCCGGGTTAACGGCTACCAATTTGTCGTTAGAAATTCTAATCACGCTTTTAAGTTCAAAATTCCACATGACCGTGCCCAGCGCGCCGCCGGCTTCGGAGAAAAGATGCCGAATTTCCGCGGCTGTCCGGTTTTTGTTGTCGGTTAAAACTTTAACGATAAACTGGGTTTTAGCCGGACCCAGGCCTTCATAAGTCAGTTCTTCAATCTGCGCGCCGTCGCCTTCGCCCGTGCCGCGTTTGATCGCGCGTTCAATATTGTCTTTAGGCATGTTGGCGGCCCGAGCCTTGTCCATGGCCATGCGCAAGCTGAAATTAGTTACCGGATCGCCGCCTTTGCGCGCCGCGATGGTTATCAGTTTGGCGATTTTAGTGAAAGCCGCCCCCTTTTTAGCGTCAACCACGGCCTTGGCCCGTTTAGTTGTGGCCCATTTAGAGTGTCCGGACATAAAAATTAAGTAAAATTATAAATTGATGTATAAAAAAATCAGCTTAAGGCTGACGGTAATAATTTAACATGAATAAAGGTAAAAATCAAGCCAATAAATTAATCTAAATTAATATAATTTTTATGGGAAATATGGTATACTGAAAATATAATAATAATGAAATGGATTGCGGCTCGTAGGCCGCAATGACAAAGTTATGAATAATTTAGACCAGCAAAAAGTCTATAAAAAACTGGACACTAACCAAGTGGCTAAGTCGATTGAAAGCCTGGCGGCGCAGATGAGGCAGGTTTTGGACGAAGCGCATCTGGTAAAAGTGCCGCGCGACTTTAGCCAAGTCACTCAAGTCGTGATTAACGGCATGGGCGGCTCCAATATCGGCGTGGGTTTAGCGCGCGCGGCTTTAAGCGACCGGCTTAAACTGCCCCTGACTATCACGCCCGGCTACCTTGTTCCGGCTTCGGTTGATAAAAATACGCTCTATATCTTATCTTCTTACTCGGGCAATACCGAGGAAGTTTTAAGCGTTTACCAGGAAGTGAAAAAGCGCGGCGCCAAGATTATGGCGATTTGCGAGCTGGGCGACAGCCAGCTTAAGCGCCTCGCGATGAAAGAAAATCTGCCCGGCTATATGTTTAAGCCGGAAAATAATCCGTCGGGCCAGCCCCGCCTGGGCCTGGGCTATTCGGTCATGGGCGCGGCGGTACTTTTGGCCAAGGCCGGACTATTCAGCATTAAAGAGCAAGAGCTGGAAGATTTGGTGGTTAAGCTGGAATTTAATGACCAGCTCCTCCGGCCGCTCGTGCCGACGAAAAGAAATAAGGCCAAGCAGCTGGCGCTTAAACTGGCGGGCAAACTTCCGGTGATCGTGGCCGCGGAATTTTTAGCCGGCAATTTAAATATTTTAAGAAACCAGTTTAATGAAACTTCTAAAAATTTCGCTTGCTTTTTAGAGCTGCCGGATCTAAATCATTTTGCTTTAGAAAGCCTGACTAATCCGAAAAGCAATAAAAACAGTTTAATCTTTTTATTTTTTGATTCACTACTCTATCATCCGCGTGTGCAGAAGCGCGCCGCCTTGACCAAACAGGTGGTGAAAAAAAATAAAATTAAAGCGCTGGAACACCGGCTTTACGGCGCGACTAAATTGGAACAGGCTTTGGAGATGATGCAATTCGGCTGCTGGCTAACCTATTATTTGGCCATGCTGAATAACGTCAATCCGGTAAAAATTCCCTGGGTGGATTGGTTTAAAAATGAATTAGATTAATAATTATTAACCATAACTTTATGCTCATGCCGTGGCTACTCGTAATTTTTGGAACGTTTTTCCTTCTGGAAAATTTGGGCTTATTGCCTTGGTTTAATTGGCCCACGATTTGGCCGGTGATTTTGATTTTGGCCGGCCTGTATATGATGAAAAAAAGAGGCGGCCATGATTGCTGCAATTGGTTTTCCGGCAAGCCGGAAGAGAAAAAATAGTAAACAAAAAACAAGGTTTTAAAAAGCCTTGTTTTTTTATGTTGAAAATTAATTTGAAAATTGGAAATATTTGGCGGTGCCGTTCCAGCCGGCCGCCTCGGCCATGTAAACGCCGGTGCCGCCGCCCGGCGTGGGCGAAGTTATGGTCGATAAAGTTATCGGCTCCTCGCCGTTTTCCAAGTTAGCGTATAAAGCGCATTTTTTGCCGCTGTCAATTACTTTATAAAAATAAAAAGTTTGAGCCTCGCTTCCCCTAGACGGATCTTTAGGCGCGCTTTTAATAAAATTAGAAATTTGCGGATTTTTTGTTTTTAGCTCCTCAAATAAAGAAGCTAAATCATATTCGCCGTCGCCGGCATCAGGCGAATAACAGCTTAAAGACAGGAAGCGGCCGATTTGCGCCAGGTCGCTTTTTCTTTTAGAGTCTCGGCCTTTCTTTAAAGCCGGGCCAAGCAAAACGACCGTGGCGGCGGCCAGCAGGCCGATGATGGCGATGACCACTAGAATTTCCATTAAAGTAAAGCCGGTTTTCTTTCTCATATTATTCTATTATATCATAAAAAAAGAAGGCCCGCTCAGCCTTCTTTTTTTGAACTAACTCAGTATGTTTGTCCTCATGCTTGTTCGGCGCCGGTCGCCATTACGGTTTCCAGGCTGCCGATTTTAAAAAAGAGCGATATATGTATTATATATTTTTTAATTATAAAGCGCGGAGATTAAATATTTATTAAGCGTTGACTAAATGAAATTTTTAGATTATAATTTTTTTAGTCCTGCTTAAGGACTTTTTGTTTGTCCTGGCCCCATCGTCTAATGGTTAGGACACCAGCTTTTCAAGCTGAGAATCGGGGTTCGATTCCCCGTGGGGCTACTAAATAAAATACCTCCGATGCACATCGGAGGTATTTTATTTACCCTAAGGGGAATCGAACGGGCAAAAGCGAGACCAGCTTCAAGCCGCAATTCCGGCGGCGAGAAGCGCGGGCGAGTGTCGACGAACGCGACCCGAAGGAGCGTTCGGCGCTGCCCCGGGCAACGAAGCTCGAGCGGAAGCGAGAGCGAGGCGGAATTCCCCGTGGGGCTACCAAAATAAAAACTCGACCGTTTCGGCCGAGTTTTTATGTTGGTTTTTTTGTGCTATAATAAGCTTATAGATTGTTAATTTTTTAATTTAATTATATGAAAAATTTTAAAAAACTCCCGGTTTTGGCTTTTGCCTTGGCGCTGGCCATGGCCTTATTAACAGCGTCGAACGCTCACGCCGCCGCGCCGACGCTAACGCTTAATAGCGCTTCGGACGGCGATTCAGTCACTTTAACCGTGGCCGGTTCGGCTAACGCTAACGTGGTCTTTAATTTCATGAAAGTCGGTACCGGGCTGCAAATGAATTTTTTAGGCAAGACCGATGCCAGCGGCAATTTTTCAACCAACTTAAGCACGGCGGCTTATGGCATAAGCGGCAACGCCCTGGTTTATGTAACGGTTAACGGCGTTAAATCAAACGAAGCGGCTTGGCCCTATCTGGCCGCGGCCAGCGTCTTGTCCTTAAGCCAGACCAGCTTAGTTTTGCCTTTAGGCCAGTCAAATACTTTAACCGCCTATAATAACGGCTCTAATTATATTTATCTATCTTCCAACTCCAATCCGCCGGTAGTGAACGTTAATATTGAAGGCAATAAAATAACTTTAAAAGCTTTGAATTTTGGCGCGACCGTGGTTAACGTCTGCGCCGGCGTGAGCTCGCCCAGCTGCGCCAGCGTCTACGTTACAGTGCAAAACACGGGTGGCCAAGCTCTGGCCTTCAGTCAAAACAACCCGACCGTGGCGGCCGGGCAAAATGTTACCGTGACGGTGATCGGCGGCACCGGCACTTACACGGTGCTTAATAATTCTAACGCCAATGCCATCTCGGCCAGCTTAAGCGGCTCAACCGTAACTTTAAGCACGACTAATACCAGCGGCTCGTCGGCCATTACCGTCTGCTCCTCGGACATGAGCTCCTGCGGCGTGATTAACGCCGTGGTCGGCAACGCCAGCTCAACCGGCCTGACTTTTAACCTTACTAACCCGACCATGAACATCGGCCAAACTTTAAACATCACCATTTCCGGCGGCGCGGGCGGCAACTACAGTATTTTTTCCAACTCAAATTCCAGCGCCGTGGCGGCCAATATTTCCAGTAACGCCTTGGTCTTAACCGCCAATAACGGCGGCGCGGCGACCATCACGGTTTGCTCAACCATGGGCAATTGCGCGCCCCTGACCGCGACCGTCAATTACAATACGACCAGCGGCGGTTCCATCGCTTTAAGCCAAAATAATTTATGGCTCCTGGCCGGCCAAGCCGCCAGCGTGACGGTTTCCGGCGGCGTAACGCCCTATAGCGTCTCCGGCTATACGGAAAATGTTTTAAAAGCCAGTTTTAGCAGTAATATCCTGACTATTACCGGCGTGGGCGGCGGTTCGGCCTCGGTTAATGTCTGCTCCGCGGCCGGCGGCTGTACGATTTTGTCCGTCTTAATTACCGGCGCGAATGTGAATACGAATCCGACGACCGTTACGCCCTTATCTTTAAGCCAGAGCAGTATGGCCATCAGCGCCAACGGTTCGGGCAAGATCATAATTAGCGGCAATGGCGGCTATAATATTTCTTCTAACTCCAACCCGGCCGCGGCCACGGCGGTTATAGACGGCAGTAGTTTAACCGTTAAAGCGGTGAGCGCTGGTAAAACCGAGATTTCCATCTGCCAAAACGGTGGACAATGCGCGGCTGTAGCCGTAACCGTTTCAGCGCCAGTAATGGAAATTGTTACGCCGGCTACAGTAACTGATTGGACTTTTTGCGCCAAGGAAAAACAGAACTGTCAGTTTTCTGGTTACCAAACCGTGCGCTACGGCGCCAGCGGCAAATATGTTTACGGCAGCTACCTAAACGGAGTTAGCTGCACTAACGCGGTTTTAAGTGATCCGATTGCCAACGTAGTTAAAGAATGTTATTACGGCGGCGTGATTCCGGCCGAAGCTAACGAGGCCAAGCCGGCGCCGGTCGTGGCCGGCGTTAAAGTCGTGACCAAGTATAAATTTACGAAAATTATGGCTTACGGCGCGAAGGGCGAGATGGTCAGAGAACTGCAAATGAGACTGGCGGCCGAAAAGTTTTATAGCGGCGCGATTGACGGAAAATATTTAACCTCGACCGTAGCCGCGGTAAAAAAATACCAGAAAGCCAAAGGCATCAGGCAGACTGGCAATGTTGGCGTTCAGACCATGGCGGCGCTTAATAAATAGAATTTTTTTCACATAAAACCCCCGCATTTTCGGCGGGGGTTTTTTATTATTAGCATAAAAATTGACTTTTTGGCGCAAATAATATAAATTTAAAAGTCTTAAAGCGGATTACGGAATAGGCCTTTGAAAACTTTTTTTGTTAAACAAAAAGGAGGAAATAGTCATGGAAAAAATATTTGATCGGACTCAGACGTGGTTGAAGTGTATTAGTTGTGGGGATACCGCTGATTTGCTCTTGGAGACTAAATTTAAATGCCCAGGGTGTGGCGGCCTATATGACGTCAGACACAACTTCAGGCTTCTGAGGAAAAGCGCGGATGAATTAATTATGGTCTTTGATGCCAGGGCTAACCCCACGGGCGTGGGTAACACGGACGACCCCAAGAGAAAATCCGGGGTTTGGCGTTTTAAGGAATGGATTATGCCCTATCTGCCCGATGAGCATATTGTTTCTCTGGGCGAAGGCATCGTCCCCATAGTTAAAGCCGGGCGCCATCTTATGGATTGGGTCGGCGGCGATATTGAACTTTACCTCATCATGGAAGGATTGGGTCCAACCGGCTCGTTTAAAGATTTCGGCGGCACAGTTATGATGTCAGTGGCCAAAGCCATGGGTATTAAAGCCGTGGGCTGCGCATCCACCGGCGATACTTCGGCTATGGCCGCGGCCTATGCGGCCGCGGCCGGTATTACCTGCTTTGTTATTTTGCCTGAAGGTAAGGTAACCACGGTTCAGTTGGCGCAACCATTGGTTCATGGAGCCATGGTTATAACTTTGCCTGGGAATTTTGACGATTGCATGAAAGTCATGCAAATTTTAGTTAGCGATTTCGGCGCTTTTCCGGCTAATAGCTTAAATCCCACCAGAATTGAAGGGCATCAAGCCACGGTTTTTCTGACCGCGCAGTACTTCGGCTGGAATTTGCCCGACTGGTTCGCGGTTCCTGTCGGTAACGGTAGTGATGCTTCATCAATCGGCAAAGGCCTTCGGCTCATGAAAAATTTTGGCATTACTTACGGTAAAACTAAGATTCTGGGTTGCCAGTCCATGGCGGCCAACCCCTTAGCCAAGTCATGGAATCTGGCGTTAAAGGGCGGCATGTGGCAAGTCAACCCGCAATTTTCTGCCAGGTGGCAAGAAAAGTATAAAGAAGTTAAGGTAGGGGAAACTACTGCTACTGCCGCGAGAATCGGCAATCCGGTCTCCAAGGATAAGGTTATGAGAGAAATCATTGCCTCTCATGGAGCCATGCAGGTTGCCCGCGAGGACAAGCTGAACGAAGCAGTCGCGATTTGCGGTAAGGACGGTCATTTCGTCTGCCCCCAGACCGGTATCACCCTGGACGGAGTCAGAAGCGCGGTTAAAAAAGGCTGGATCAAAAAAGGAGAAAGAGTAGTCGCGGTTTCCACGGCAACCGGACTTAAATTCACGGAATCGGCCGCGGCTAATCTGGAAAAGAACATTATCAAAGCGAGCGACTGCAAGCCCGAAACGATCGCCAAGATTTTGGGGCTGTAGTTTACCCCGTATTTTGAAACATTTACCAAGGCGATTCACAAAGTGAGTCGCCTTATTTTTTGACTAATTTTACTAATTAAACTAAGATAAAATTATGGAAAAAATATTTATAAAAAACCGTAAAGGCGAAAAAATCGTTGTGGTCGTGGAAGAAGCGCCGGAGCAGAAGGGCTTGGCGTTTGTCATGCATGGTTTGGGCGGGTTTAAAGAACAGCCGCACATTCAGACTTTCGCGCAGGCCTTTAAGGATAAAAATTATACCGTGGTATTATTTGATGCGACTAATTCCATCGGTGAAAGTGATGGTAAATACGAAGATGCGACCGTAACCAACTATTACGCGGATTTAGAAGATGTGATTAGCTGGGCTAAAACCCAAAGCTGGTTTAAAGAGCCGTTTTGCCTAACCGGCCATAGTCTGGGCGGTTTTTGCGTTGCCTATTACGCGGCCAATCATCCGTCTGAAGTTAGAGCCGTTGCTCCTATTTCCGCGCTTATTTCCGGCGAGCTAAGCATTATCGCTCACGGTCCGGAAGAAATTGATAACTGGCGAAAAACCGGTTGGAAAATTGCGCCGAGTCTGTCGCGACCCGGGCTAGTAAAGAAATTAAAATGGTCTCACATGGAAGACCGTCTGAAATACGACTTATTAAAAGAAGCGGACAAACTGACTATGCCGGTTTTATTGATCGTGGGCGAAAATGACGAATCAATTCCGCCCGAGCATCAGCGCTTATTATACGAAAAATTACCGGGCAAAAAAGAATTACATATCATCAAGGGCGCAGAACACACTTTCAGGGATGAAAATAGTTTAAGAGAAATCAGAGAGATAATGGGGAGGTGGGTGGAAAAAATATAATTTAAAATAAAAACTCCCGACTTGCGTCGGGAGTTTTTTGATTTTTCAGCTAGGCTAAATCCTTCTTTTTCTGCTCGTACTCTTCTTTTTTGATTTCGCCTTTGGCGTAGCGCTCTTTTAAGATGTCCAGAGCTTTACCGCCGCTGTCGCCACTGCGGCAACAGTGTCCGGAGTGACCGCTGCCATGGTGGACCAGGGCGACGATCGCCCAGATGATTAAGCCCCAGAAAACGATCATCATCAACGGGCCGATCAGGCCGAAGCCGCCGATGAAGTTGTTGTAATAGCCCATCATATAGTTTTTGCTTAGTTATTTAGTTAGTTATTAATTGCGAATAATGACAAAATACAAATCCCCCGCCCTTACGGGCGACCCCTTTGTTAAAGGGGTCTAATGCCAGGGTTTACTTCATGCCGGCTGAACTTAGGCGGGCGAACTCAAAGAAGATGAAGCTGAAGAGGATGACCATGATGACCGGCGCGGCGATGGACAGATAATTGGTTTTTCCGGGCCGGAAATATTTTAAGGACAGCGAATTGGTGACCACCGAAATGGAGCTTAAGGCCATGGCCAGGCCGGCCAACTCGGGCTTTAAGATCAGTCCGGCGAAAGCGAAAACCCGGGCCGCGATCGGAATGCCGATGACGTTATAGAACAAAGCGAAGAACATGTTCTGTTTGATTTTAGACATGGTTTCTTTGGACAGCTGAATGGCGCTGACCACGTCGTTTAAGTCGTTCTTAACAATCACGATGCCGCCGGTTTCCATGGCCACGTCCGTGCCCGAGCCCATGGCGATGCCTAAGTCGGCTTGGGCCAAGGCCGGGGCGTCGTTAATGCCGTCGCCCACCATGCCGACTTTTTTTCCGCCGGCCTGCAGTTTTTTCACTTCATTAGCTTTGTCTTCGGGCAGAACTTCGGCTAAGACATTGGTGATGCCGATTTGCGCCGCGATGGCTTTAGCCGTGCGCGCGTTATCGCCGGTAATCATGTAAACTTCAATGCCCATTTTCATGAGTCTGGCCACGGCTTCTTTCGATGTTTCTTTAACCGTGTCGGCCACGGCCACGGCGCCGATGATTTCTTTATCCGTGGCTAGCGTCATGACGGTCTTGCCCTGCTCTTCCAGCTTAGTTATTTTTCTTCGGATCTTTTCCATGTCCAAATTAGCGACGTCGCTAATCATCTTAGCGTTGCCGAAAAAATATTTTTGGCCGCTAATTTCACCGGTGACGCCGTGGCCGGGTATGGCCTGGAAATTATTAACTTCGCTTAAAGTTATGTTTTCGTCTTTACTGTGGTTATAAATCGCTTCGGCTAAAGGATGCTCGGACTGTTTTTCCAGACTGGCCGAGACCGCGATAATCTCTTCTTCGTCCCGGCTAGCGAAAGTTAAAACGTCGGTAACTTCCGGCTTGCCTTTGGTCAATGTCCCGGTTTTATCAAAAATCATGGCTTTGACTTTGCAGGCCGCTTCTAAAGGTTCGCCACCTTTAACTAAGATACCGTACTCGGCGCCTTTACCGGTCCCGACCATGATGGCGGTCGGCGTGGCCAGTCCCAAAGCGCAGGGGCAGGCGATAACGATCACGGCCGTAAAGGCCATTAAAGCAAAAGCCAAACTTGAGCCTAAGAGAAAGAACCAGGTGGCGAACGTCATAATGGCGATGGCTATCACAATCGGTACGAAGCGGGCGGAAATGGCATCGGCGAAAGCCTGGATCGGCGCTTTTGAGCCCTGAGCCTCTTCAATTAATCTGATAATCTGCGCCAAAGCGGTTTCCGAACCCACTCTGGTCGCCGTGAATTCAAAGCTGCCGTTTTTATTAATGGTGGCGCCGAAGACCAGGTCGCCCGGGTGTTTTTCCGTGGGCAGGCTTTCGCCGGTCAGCATGGATTCGTCCACGGCCGAGTCGCCCTTAATGATTTTACCGTCCACCGGAATTTTTTCGCCCGGCCGGACGATGATGATGTCGCCTTTAATTACTTCATCAATCGGAATGTCTTTAACCACGCCGTCGCGGCTAACGCGCGCGGTTTTGGCCTGAAGCCCCATTAATTTTTTTATGGAATCGGACGTTTTGCCTTTGGCTCGGACTTCCAGCCATTTGCCTAAGACGACGAAGGTTATCAGGAAGGCCGCGGTCTCAAAATACAGCTCAGGAATTTTTTCGCCCATTAAGCCGATGAGAGTGCTGTTTTTTATGGCGTAGATCAGAAAATAAACCAAGCTGTAAAAGTAGGCGGTTGACGTGCCGATGGCGATCAGGCTGTCCATGTTAAAGGTTTTCATCTTTAAGCTGGACCACATGCCTTTATAAAAGCCCCGGCCGATAATGAACTGCACCGGCGTGGCCAAAATTAAAGAGACGATGCCGAAATAAGGCGGGAGGACGTTAGCGCCGGGCAGGAACTTAAAGAAATCAAGGAGCATGAAATAAAGCATGGGCAGGCTTAAGACCATACTGCTTATAAACAGCTTAAAGTAATTCTGCATTTCATAATGCCTTTTTCTTGATTCAAATTCCGTGTCGCGCGCGTCAATCAGTTCGGCTTTGTAGCCGGCGTCTTTTACGGCCGTGATCAAGTCTTCGGGTTTGGCCCGGGCTTCATCGTAAAGCACCGAGGCTTTTTCCGCCGCGAAATTGACATTGCCTTCTTTTACGCCCGGAACTTTTTTAAGCGAGCGCTCAATGATGTTGGCGCAGGAGGCGCAGTGCATGCCGGAAAGGGACAGGCTGATTCGTTTATTGGCGCTTAATTCGCCGGCTGACGGCGCTTGGTTCATGGCCATCGGGCTAGCCGCGGATTTTTCCGGCGCGACGAGTGATTTTTTTTCCGCGCCCATGATTTTATCAAACAAGTTGGACAGGTTGGCCGACTTAGCCAGCTGGTCAATAAAAGATTGAGAATCATGGTCGTTTTCCGGCACGTCAAATTCGGCTTTTTTATCGTTTTTGATTTTGCCTTCAAAATAAGGCTGGCCGTCCGGACCGGTAAGCACGCGGCCTTCGGCCTGGACGCTGGTTTCCAGTTTGATCTTTAAGGGTTTGCCGGCCGGCGTTTGTTTGATCGTGAGCTGATTGTCCGCCGGTGCCTCTGCTTCGGACGATGGATTAACTATTTCCGCCTCGTAGCCGGCTTTTTTTATGGCTTCTAAAATATCTTGGTCAGAATTTTTTTCCAGATCCAAATCAAGCTCGCCTTCGCCTTTAGACCAGTTTACTTTAACATTGCTGACGCCGGGCAAATCACCTAGTTCCAGGCCGATTATTTTTTCGCAGGAAGCGCAGTGCATGCCGCTGATTTTCAGTTTATAATGTTTCGTCATATATTTTAGATTACGCCGTAGCCGTTTTTAGTTATTATCTCCTTGATTTTTTTCTGGCCGATGGTATTTTCGTCAAACTCCACGGCGGCCAAGCCGGATTTAAAGTCAACTTTGGCGCTGGTTACGCCCTGGGCTTTTAACAGGCTTTTTTCATTGACCAAAGCGCATGAGCCGCAGGTCATGTTGGTTATCTTAAATTGTATTTTCATATTATTGAGAATTAATTAAGTGTTATTATTCTACGACAATCGTGCCGTAGGTTATCATCTGCATGCCGCAGGTTATGTCGTAGCTACCTTGGGCGGTCGGCGTAAATTCCATGGTAAGGGGTTGGCCGGCTTTTAGCGGAACGGCGTTATCGTACAAGCCGGGAATCATGATGGCGTAGCCGCAGCCGCGGCCGTCGTCTTTAACGTCAATCGAAAATTTAACATTGGCGCCGGCTTTAACGCGAAAGGCATTGGGCTGCAAGTAATTACTAGCCGTGTAGGTAGCGTTGATTATTTGCGCGTCGCCCTGGACTTGCGCCACGGTTTCGGTCGCGTCTTTTTTAATCTGCGCCCCGCCGCCGCCACAACCGCAACCTCCTCCGCCGCCACAGCTGCCGGCCGCGGCTTTTGGTCCGGGCGCGCTGGCGCTCACTGAATTAACAACCGAGGTCGGCGAGCCGTTGCCGTTTTTATCAACCACGTTAAACACACCGGTGTACATGCCCATGGAACAGGAAAAGGGCAGGCGTCCGGTTTCTTTAGGCGTGAATTCAATGATGTTTTCGCCTTTAACCAGATTTTTTCTGATATTGTATTTCGGCAGGGTTAAACTGGCGGCGCAAGAGAACGGCGCCTGGGCGTCAATTATCCATTTAACCGGTACGCCCTCCTGAATGGTAAAACTATTAGGCGAGTAGCCGTTAGACAATTCTTTCATGCGGACAACTTGCACGCCGTTTTCTAAAGTCACGTTCGGGTCGTTTAAATTAATCGCGCTGTAGGTTTGGCCGTAAGCGAAATTAAAACCGGTTAAGTTTAGGCCGTTAGACAGGTTGAAGATGGCAAACAGTAAAACCACCAGGCCGGCGAACTTAAAGAATTTTCGCGCCATCGCGCCTTTGACCGTGGCGACTAAGCCGCCGACGGTTAACAGTCCGGGCACCGTGCCTAGGGCAAAGAGGCCCATGACTAAGCCGCCGTAAAAGAAGCTGCCGGTTGAAATGGCGATAACTTGCATGGCCTGGGTAAAGCCGCAAGGCAGGAAAAAAGTGGAAGCGCCCAGGAGCATAGCGTTTTTATGGCTATATTCTTTTTGCTCCGTACCGATGCCTAGCGCGCGGCTCAGGCCTTTAGGCAGAGTCAGTTTTAGATTATTGGCCCAAGGAAAAATGTCTATAAGCTGCAGTCCCATGACGAGCATGATCAGGCCGACCGCGATGGTAATGATGCCTAAGGCGAAATTGGAAAGCTCAATAGTAGAACCGATCAGGCCTAAAACTCCGCCCAGTACGGCGTAGCCGATTACCCGGCCGAAGTTAAAGAAAAGATGCGGCCGGAATTTTTCCAGGGCTGTGGCTTCGGGATGCAGTTCATTATGTTTGGCCGAGGCGCCTAAAACCAAGCCGCCGACTAAAGCCATGCAGGTTGAAAAACCCGCGGTCAGGCCGATTAGCAAGATGAGCGGCACGGTGACGCCACCGTCGTCTGACGGCAGAATATCAAGATTAGTCAGGCCCAAGCCTTTTAGCACGAAGAAAAGGCCGAGCAGAAATAGCGCGGCCAGGCCCAGTTCCTGGTAATCGGCCGTGTTTTTTGAAAACCAGCCTTTCTTTTCCGCCTTGCCTACCGTGTAGCCGGCTTTTTCAATAGCCTGATTAATGGCGTTTAAGTCAGGGCTGGTACCATGATAGTAGATTTCCGCCAGATCGCGGCGATGATTGACTTCGGCCTTCTTAACGCCTTTGAGTTTTAGGAGTTCTTCCTCAACCAAAATTTCGCATGACTTGCAGTGCATGCCTTTGATGGGAATGGTAAATTTTTGAGTATTGGTCATAGATGAGAGAAAATAAATAAATAAAATATCTAAACATTATAATTTTAACATGTTTAGAAAAAATTAATTAGTTTTTCACTCTCTAATGATGGTTGTAATAAGCGCCAGCGCGGCCGGCGGAGGATAAATATTTTGCGAAGTATTAGAAGCAAAATTATTTTTCGGATTAGCTATTTCTGAAATAAAAATTGTCGCGTTGGCGAAAGCCGGCGCGGTTTTATCATTGGCCGTCTTGACTAAGGCGTTAAAATTGCGGCTTTGGGTCAGACAGCATTCAGGCATGGGCGCGGCCGGACGGTTAAAATTTTCTATGGGCAGAGGCTCAGGTTCAGCCGCGCAGGTATCGCCGTTGCCCGTGGCAAAATTGACCATCGGCTCGGGCATGGAGGCGGCTTTAGCCGATAGGACAAACAAGCAAATATTAAGCAGGCCGGAAATGGTTATGGCTAAGATTATGAGAGAAGTGCGGGTTAAAATTTTTGAAATATTTTTTTCCATAAAGCAATTGTATTATACAGAGAAGCTTGTTATTTGTAAAGTTTTAGGATAAGATAAAATAATTAAATAATTATTATGATTATCTTAGGTATTGAAACAAGTTGCGACGAGACCGCGGCCTCGGTGGTACGCGGTGTTGGCGATAAAGTGGAAGTCCTGTCCAACGTGGTGTCGTCGCAGATTGAGATTCACAAAAAATACGGCGGTGTGGTGCCGGAAGTGGCGGCGCGCGAGCATGTTTTAAATATTATGCCGGTGGTGAATGAAGCGCTAGTCGGCGTGAAAAAAATTGATGCCATCGCCGTCACAGTCGGGCCGGGATTAATAACATCTCTGCTGGTCGGCGTGGAAACGGCTAAGACGCTGGCGTATGCTTGGCGCGTGCCGGTGGTAGCGGTTAATCATATTGCCGGCCATGTTTATGCTAATTTCATAAACAGTAAACCGAAATTTCCAGCTTTGATTCTTACCGTTTCCGGAGGACATACGATGCTCGTGCTGATGACCGGACATGGTAAATATAAAGTTTTGGGCGAGACGCGCGATGACGCGGCCGGGGAGGCGTTTGATAAAGCGGCGCAGTTGCTTGGTTTAGGTTATCCGGGAGGTCCTATTATCTCGCAACTCGCAACTCGCAACTCGCAACTTTATAAAATAAATTTGCCTCGGCCGATGATTAATTCTGGTGACTTTGATTTCTCATTCTCCGGCCTAAAAACCGCGTTGCTATATGCCATTCAAAAAGACAAAAACTGGAAGAAAAAAATTCCCGAGTATGCTTATGAATTCCAGGCGGCCGTGGCCGAGGTGTTAGTCCATAAAACTATCAAGGCGGCTTTAAAATACAACGTAAAAAATATCATGCTATCCGGCGGCGTGGCTGCTAATTTGGAATTACGCGGCCAGCTGGAAAAAGCGGTAAAAAATAAATTAAGCAGCGCTAATTTATTAATTTCTGAATTCAAGTATTGCACCGATAACGCGGCTATGATCGCCACAGCCGGCTATTTTATGGCTAAAAGAAAAAAGTTTACTCCTTGGCAGAAGTTAAAGGCCGACGCCAACCAGGAGTTATTGTGAAGTTAGTCAATTAATGCTAAGATTAAAATATAATTATCTTTAAGCAAAATATATGGGTAACGAAATGCTAAGCTCGCCAGCGGATTTAATTAAAGATCGGGAAGATTTACAACAAAAAGTGGCGGCTATCCAGGCTCAGAAAAATCAGGACATAGAAACCAGAGTTTTGAGCATACAAACTAACCGCGAAGAAACTAAAAAATTAGAAGAGCTATTAGGTGAAGCCAATAAAAATTTAGAATATTACGTTGAGCTGAATGAATCAGGACAATTCCCGGCGGACGAGCAGGAAAATTTTGAAAAGGCGAAAAGACTCATTGAAGAAATTAAGGCGAAAATAGCAGAGCATGATGAGGCCGCAAAAAGTGCCATGGCAATTACGAAGGTTAAAGAAAAAGTAATGGATAAGGCGGGGAAAATTAATGAAAGCGTTAACGAGAAAAAAGCTGAAAAAGAAAAAAAGGCGATGATGGAAGAAAAATTTTCCCAGTGGTTTAATAAGTTAGTTAACCAGGCCGAGGAGTTAAGCAACGCACAAGCCGCTGAGTTGTTAAATTGTAAAAAGGCCAGTGATAATTTATTAAAAAAAGTTGAAGAAAATATTAATGATGATGCGGTAAAAAATGGTCTAAGAATAGAGCTGGCCCGGCCGTTCATAAATATCAGAGAGTTTAAACAGCAAATCGCTCAATATAAAAAAAGCCTTGGCTTGATAAAGATTTCCGAGAAAAGAAAAGCTGATTTGCTAATCAATTCAAGCGAGTTGAAAGAGATGGAGGGTGCCATCAGTCGCCTTAATAAATTTATAGAAAAAAATAATTTAGGTGGTCGGGTGGGCAGGGATGTCCATGGCAGTATAACGGTGATACTTAGTCATAACACGAACGGAATGGTTGATGAATTAGAGAGCCTGGTTGATTTATCAGGTAAGAAGCCCTATGCAAACCCGATTATCATGATTGAAGCAGTGTATGAAAAATTAGGCATTTCAGAAAAAACCAGTTTAAAGCCACGCGAGATTTATGACTATTACGGCAGAAGGCACATGAATTAGTTTGACAAATTTTTTATTTGTGATAAAGTATTGATAGAACTTAAACATCAACAAAACCCGCTTGGGTCCCGAGCAATCGGGGTTGGGCCCAGGCATAACGGGTGGTTTCTGCGTCAGTGGAAATCCGGCTGCCTCCGTAATCATAGGCTAATCGATGTCGCCGTAACCGGTGGAGTCGATGAGCGAAAACAGAACGCTCAAAGCGTTTTTTTGTTTTCGGAATAAGGGTGGTATCACGTAAAGCCAAGGCTTTCCGTCCCTTAGATATAGTTTTTACTATATTTAAGGGATGGGAAGCCTTTTTGTTTCTCAAATGATCTTTGTAAATAAAACCAGGAGGGAAAGCTATGGTGGTTGAAAAAGAAATTAAAAAAGAGCAGAAGTCGGTAACTCCGATCTGTGGCTTGTGCGGGCGAGCCAAAGTCAAGCGGCTTGGTTTCGGCGGAGATTATGAGTGCCCGCATTGCACTTCGTCTTCAGGCATCGGTTTCGGAAATAAATAAAGCCATTATAAGAAAAAAGGAGAAGACAAGAAATGGGAAAAATGAAGTTGTCTGAAATCGCGGGAATAGTGGGAGTGCCGGTGGTTAATCTTACCATTAAGTCTATCCAGGAGGCCGAACAAAAGGGCGCCATAACCCGCCAACTGTCAGCCGAATTGCAGGGCGAGATGATTTGGCAGCCGCATAAAGCCGGCGCGCAAATCGCCAAACGCCTTTGGTAAAAAGGCAAACTGCGGGGAACGAAATAAATAACCTTTCGTTCCCCGCCCATTTTAAAAATCAATAAATTATATAATTAGGAAATGGATTCCGGGTCAAGCCCGGAATGACAAAATGGAATATGAAAAAATATTATTTCAAAAACAAAGCAAGCGAGTATTGGCGAAGTTAATAATGCAGTTATTTTATTATTAACTAATTTTTATGCCAATAATATTTTTAGACCAAAAAGATTCGCCGACGCATTACTATAATATCCTACCGGACCTGCCGCGGCCGCTTGATCCGCCGCTTCATCCCGGGACAAAGCAGCCGATCGGGCCGGACGACCTGGCGCCGCTTTTTCCCCCGGAACTGATCAAGCAGGAGATGTCCGGGGAAAGCCTGATTGAAATTCCCGAGGAAGTAAGAAAAGCATATCTCCTCTATCGGCCCAGCCCGTTGATTCGGGCGACCAGATTAGAAAAAGAATTAAAGACGCCGGCCAAAATTTATTATAAATACGAAGGCGTCAGCCCGGTGGGCAGCCATAAGTTAAATACCGCCCTGCCGCAAGCCTACTATAATAAGCAAGCCGGCGTAAGAAGATTAACGACCGAAACCGGCGCCGGCCAGTGGGGTTCGGCCTTGGGCTTTGCCTGCAATTATTTCGGCTTGGATTTAACGGTTTACATGGTAAAAGTAAGTTTTGAGCAGAAACCCTATCGCCGGATCATGATGAAAACTTACGGCGCTAACTGTATTGCCAGCCCGTCCAATTTAACCGAAGCCGGCAAGGCTATGTTGAAAAAAGATCCGAATACTTCAGGCAGTTTAGGCATGGCGATCGCCGAAGCGGTTGAAGACGCGGCCAAGCACGACGACACTAAATACGCCTTGGGCTCGGTTTTAAACCATGTCCTGCATCATCAGACCATCATCGGTCAGGAAGCGATGAAGCAGCTGGAAATCGCCGGCGATTACCCAGATATCATCGTCGGCTGCCATGGCGGCGGCAGTAACTTAGCCGGCATCGCTTTTCCGTTTTTGCGCGACAAGTTAAAAGGCAAAAAGAAAAACCTGCGCGTCATCGCGGCCGAACCGGCGTCCTGCCCGTCGCTTACCAAAGGCGAATACAAATATGATTTTGGCGATACGGTCGGATTAACGCCGCTCATAAAAATGTACACCATGGGCTATGACTACACGCCGCCGGCCATTCATGCCGGAGGTCTAAGGTACCATGGCGCGGCACCGATCGTCAGTTTACTTAAAGACGAGGGCTTGATTGAAGCCGTGGCTTATGAGCAAAAAGAAATTTTTGAAGCGGCCGTGAAGTTCGCGCGCAACCAGGGAATTATTCCGGCGCCTGAATCGGCGCACGCCATTAAAGCCGTCTTCGACGAAGCCGAAAAATGCCGTTTGTCCGGTGAGAAAAAAGTAATCCTCTTTAATTTATCCGGCCATGGTCATTTTGACATGGCGGCGTATGATGATTATTTGGAAGGGAAGATGTAAAAATAAATTTAAAGACTCCCGGTATCCATGGATATCGGGCGTCTTTTTGCGCCCTTTACAAGGGTGGCGAATAAATATAGAATAAATACATGGAAAATAACACTAAAAAAACAGTTTTCTCTGGGGTTCAACCCTCGGGCGTCTTGCATTTAGGTAATTATTTAGGCGCTTTGACTCAATGGGTGGAAATGCAGAATGAGTATAATTCTATCTTCTGCGTCGTGGACTATCATGCCATTACGGTCAAGCAGGAACCCAAAGAATTATCGCGGCGGATTATCGACGTGGTTAGAACTTATCTGGCGGCCGGCATCAATCCGGAAAAATCCGTGATTTTTCAGCAGTCGGATGTCACGGCTCATACCGAACTGGCCTGGATTTTAAATTGCGCGGCCGCGCGCATGGCGGACTTAAATAAGATGACCCAGTTTAAAGAGAAAGGCGCTAAAAAAGAAACGGTCAGCGTGGGACTGTACGACTACCCGGTTTTAATGGCCGCGGATATTTTACTTTATAATACTGACGCCGTGCCGGTGGGCGAAGATCAGGTACAGCATGTTGAGCTGACTCGCACTTTGGCCAAGCGGTTTAACAGCGAATATGGCCAAGTGTTTAAAATTCCGGAAGTGGTTATTAGAAAGCAAGGCGCGCGGATTATGGGACTGGACGATCCGACTAAGAAGATGAGTAAGAGCGCTGCTTCGCCGGCCAACTATATTGCCCTGACTGATACGCCGGAGGTAGCGGCGAAAAAAATCATGCGAGCGGTAACCGACTCTGGTTCGGAAATTAAGTATGATTTAAAGAAAAAACCGGCCATTTCTAATCTTTTGGTAACATTTTCCCTGTTAAGCGGTAATACTATTAAAGAGCTAGAAACACGCTATCAGGATAAAGGCTATGGTGATTTTAAAAAAGACTTGGCCGAAACGGTTAAGGATTTCTTAATGTCGTTCCAGCTAAAATATAATAGCTTTTCTGATGATGAAATTCGGCAGATTTTGCGTGACGGGGCGGAAAAGGTCCGGCCGACAGCCGAGGAGACTTTAAAAAATGTAAAAATTAAACTGGGAATTAATTAATATGGCAAATCAATTCAAAGGAGTCATCAATCAATTAAATAAAACCTGCTTGCTTATGAATATTGACCATGACGAGCTGGAAATTTTACGAAAGCCGGATCGGATTTTAGAAGTGTCTTTACCGGTCCTCATGGACAACGGCCGGATCAAAGTGTTTGACGGCTACCGCGTGCAGTATAACAATATCCGCGGCCCGTACAAGGGCGGCATCCGCTATCATCCGCAAGTCAGTTTAGACGAAGTTAAATCTTTGGCTTTTTGGATGACCATAAAATGCGCCGTGGCCGACATTCCCTACGGCGGCGGCAAAGGCGGCGTGGCGGTTGACGTGAAAAAATTAAGCAAGGGCGAACTGGAAAGATTGACGCGCGCCTATACCCGCGGTTTTGCGGATTTTATCGGTCCATATAAAGATGTGCCAGCGCCGGACGTCTATACCACGCCCCAGGTTATGGCTTGGTTGATGGATGAGTACAGCCATATCAAAGGCGAAAACACCCCGGCGGTTGTTACCGGTAAGCCGGTGGAAATCGGCGGGTCACTCGGCCGCGACACGGCGACCAGTTTAGGCGGGTTTTTTGTGTTTGAAAAAGTTTTGGAAAAAATGAAGATGAAAAAAAATAAAACCAGCATCGCCGTGCAGGGCTTCGGCAACGTGGGCATGAATTTCGCTATGATCGCCTGCGCGGCCGGTTATAATGTCGTGGCCGTGTCTGATTCGCGCGGCGGGATTTATGATCCTAAGGGCCTAAACATTGAGCAAGTTTTATCGCACAAGCAGACCACTGGTTCAATTATTGATTTTAACGGTTTAAAAAATATCTCTAACGAGCAGCTATTGGAACTGCCGGTTGACATTTTAGTGCCGGCGGCTCTGGAAAATGTGATTCATGAAAAAAACGCCGGCCGAGTCAAGGCCAAAGTCATTTTAGAAATGGGCAACGGCCCGACCACGCCCGAAGCCGAAGCCAAACTCGATAAAAAAGGCGTGTTAATCGTGCCGGATGTTTTGGCCAATGCCGGCGGGGTAATTGTCTCTTACTTTGAATGGGTGCAGAACCTAAGGCATTATTACTGGGAGCAGGCTAAAGTTGAAGGCAATCTAGAAAAACAAATTGGCAACGCCTTTAAAAAAGTTTGGGAGGCCAAAGATAAAAATGGCTGCAACATGCGCACCGCGGCTTATATGGTAGCGGTTGAAAGATTGGTTGGTGCTTTAAGAATTAGAGGCATCTAAAATTATATGGATATTAAAGAACTCCTGGCTTCGGCCAAGACGCAAACTTTTGACCGGTTCACGCAAAAAATCAATTCTTTAATCAGGGAGAATTATCGTTTTAGCAATTTAGACGAAGCTAACCGGAAAATTGTTTTGGATATCATTAAAAAGCATTTAAGCGAAATCCATTGCGGCAACGGCATTTCTTCAACCGTCTTACAGCGCGAAACTTACAAGCTCTATCAGGACAGGCTGAAATTAAATTTAACCGAAGCGGATTTAAAAGACATAAAAGAGATTTTAAATTTATTTAAAAAATAGGAGATATTAAAAAATTGAGGCAGTAGAACCTCGGTTTTTTGTTTTTAAATTTAAGAATTTTTAACTTTTTCTGATTAATTTCAGGATTTCATTTCTTTTTTCTTCCATTAATTCTTTGGTTTTAGCTTCTAAGTTAAGGCGCAGTTTAGGCTCAGTATTTGAGGGCCTGACATTAAACCACCATTCCGGGTAATCAATCCGTATCCCGTCCAACTCATCCAGTTTACCTTCTTTGTATGTTTCTTTTAACTGTTTCATGACTTCTTTTTTATCTTCTACGTCGGAATTTATTTCACCGCTATGGTAATATCGTTTCAAGTTTTTTACTAGTCCGGACATTTTTTCCCCGGTTTCATTCATCAGATTTATTATCATAACGGCGGCCAGCGTCGCCATTTCAGCTTTGGAATTTTCTTCAAAAAAGTAATGGCCGGAAAGTTCTCCGGCAAAAATCGCGCCTTGTTCGGCCATCTGTTTTTTAATCAAGGAGTGACCGACTCGGCAAGGCTTAACTATGCCTCCTGCCTCTTCAATCGCTTCTTTCACCGAATTTGAGCTTCGTAGATCCATTAAAATCAGACCGCCCGGATGTTTTTTTAAAATTTCTTCTGATAACAGGGCGATCATGTAATCCATAGGTATGATTTCCCCATCTTCCGACACAAACCCTATCCGATCGGCATCGCCATCATAAGCGATTCCCAGATCAGCCTTTTCTCTAACCACTTTTTCTCGCAGCGCGGTTAGCGTTTCGGTTTTTAACGGGTTGGCTTCGTGGTTGGGAAATGATCCGTCTAAGGCATCAAACATATAGATAGCTTTAATCCCATCTGAAAGTTTTTTGTAAACTTCTTTGTCAATAATTCCCATGCTGTTGGCGAAGTCTATCACAATTTTTTTTGGTGGGCCTTTTTTATAAAAACCGGCGACATATTCTATGTATTGATTTTTAATGGTATCATTTTTTTCAGTTTTTCCTTTTTCGAAAATGTCTGGAAACTCGCCTTTGAGCGCCAATTCCTTTATTTCTTCCATGCCGCTGCCTTCGCCGACGGGAACGGCATTTTTTAAGCAAAGCTTCAGGCCATTGTATTCAGATGGATTGTGCGAAGCCGTAATGATTACTGCGGCGTCAACATCAGTTTTCCAAGAAGCAAAATAAATTAACGGCGTGGAAGACAGGCCTATTTCAACTACGCTTGCGCCTTGATCGGTTAAGCCTTTAATCAAGGCGGCTTCCAGTTGAAGAGACGATTCGCGCATATCTCGGCCTACGGCAATTTTTTTTGTTTTGGTATATAAGGCAATGGCTCGGCCGATTTTATAGAAGGCGTCTTCATCCATGTCAATTCCGTAAATTCCCCTAATATCATAAGCTTTAAAAATATTGGGATTTATTCGCATGTTTTTGCTTAAAATTATTAAAAAGGCGATGGTTTACATCGCCTTTTTATTCTAACAAATATTACTTAGTTTGTTAAGCTTTTTTTAAGGCCAGCATAATTCCGCCCAGTCCCCAGAGCACGGCCAGCAGTGCGATTATCCAGCCGATGAAAGGTATGGCAAAAATTAAGTAGGAAACTATGATGCCGATGACCATGGCTAAAATTAAGGAGTCTTTTTTAGCCAGCCAGAAATTATTTAAGAGACTGCGGCCGACCAAAATGCCGACTAAAATTTTACTTAGGTAAATGGCAATCAGCCAAAGACCAAACGTGATGAAAGCTAACGGCAGGCCGATAATGGTAATCAGTAAAATGAAAACGATGATCGGCGTCAGCAGTAAGGCCAAAACGCCCCAGCCCAGGCTCGGGCCGATTTTATTAAGCATCAAGTCGGTAATTTTTAAAACTTGTTCGCGCCAGAAGCTGATTAAGACCAGGCCTAAAACCCACGCGGAGAAAATGGAAATTAATTTGCCCCAATACCAGCCGGTTCGCTTAAAGTCCGATTTTTGGGCGAAGGCCTTGGGCATGGTGCGCAAAGTTTGGCCTTTGATCTTGGCTTTAGCGTCAACAGCCGCGTCCAGCTTGGCCGTGTATTTAAGGTCGCCGTTAATCACAGCGGTGCCGGCTATGGTTAAGGCCGGCTGATCGGCTTTTCGGTTATTTCGTTCATCAAAGCGCAAATTAACGCTTTTGCCGATTTGGCCGGCTAACGTCGCCTGGCCGAGCGAGCCGTAAAGATCGCGTCCGACATTACCCGAGATTTGCGCGAACGCGCCCACGGTTAGCATGTCCCAGCCCACGGTTGAGCTGGCCGTGGTAACAATGGCCGCGCCGAAAGCCATGACATTTCTGGCGACCTGGCCGGTTAAATTGATGGCATTGCCGGCCGCGCGCAGGCTGCCGCCGATTTTGCCCGAGACGTTAATCGACTGTCCGGCGCAGATCACATCGCCGGCTACTTCGCCGGAGATGGTAATCGACTGTCCGGCGCAAAACACGTCGCCGGTCACTTTGCCTTCAACGGTTAAATTAGAGCCGGCGGCGTAAAGGTTGCCCTCTACCACTTCGCCTTTAGGCACGTAAACCGAGTTGTCGGCTTTAACGCTGTAAGCCGAGGCCGCCAAAGGCAGGAGTAGAACCGCCAGGCAGGCCAGAAGAGTTGTTTTTTTCATATAGTTATGATTAAATTAATCTGCTTATATGATAACATTATCTAAGGTTAGAGACAATATGTTAAGAAATCATGAAAAGCAAATCAGAGGAAAAGCCATTAGCGAGCTACTTCATAAAAAAATCGGTTCGCGCGCCGAACTGATGGCGGTAAAAAGACAGCTGGCTAAAAAATACGGCCAGCCGATTTTAGCGCATTCGGAAATTTTAAAGGCCGGGGTGAATGACGCGTTGCTAAAAAGAATCTTGCGTAAGCGCGCGGTCAGGACCATGTCCGGCATAGCGCCGGTCGCGGTCTTAACCAAGCCCTACCCCTGCCCGGGCAAGTGCGCTTACTGCCCGACGGAAAAAGACGTGCCGCAAAGCTATCTGTCTAACGAGCCGGCGGTCATGCGCGCCATCCGCTGCGGCTTTAATCCGTATAAGCAGGTTGAGCTGCGCCTGCGCGCCCTAGAAGCTAATGGCCATGAGCCGACGAAAATTGAATTGATCGTGATCGGAGGAACCTGGTCAGTCTTGCCGGAGAAATATAAATACTGGTACATAATGCAGTGTTTTGCCGCAGCTAATAATTATGGGAAAAAATTTTCAATTTTTAATTTTCAATTTTCAAACAATTTATCAATTAATAAATTAAAAAAACAGTTGCTTAATCAGCAAAAAAAGAACGAAAGCGCAAAATACAAGTTGATCGGCATAACGCTGGAGACCCGGCCGGACTATATTAATGAAAAAGAGCTGTGGCAAATGCGCGAACTGGGCGCGACGCGAGTGGAGCTGGGCGTACAGGCGATTGATGATAAGATTTTAGAAAAAAATAAGCGCGGCCATGGGGTTAAGGAAATCGCCCGCGCTACGGAAATGCTAAAAAATTTCGGCTTCAAGGTCACTTACCATATCATGCCCGGACTGCCTGGCGCCACGGCCAAAAAAGATCTGGCTATGTTTAAAAAACTGTTTACCGACCAGCGCTTTCAGCCGGATCAGCTTAAATTTTATCCCACGGTGGTCACGCGCGGCAGTTTGTTATATAAGTGGTGGCGCGCCGGAAAATATAAGCCGTACTCGGACAAGGTTTTACAAAATTTAATTATTGCCTGCAAAAAAATCGTGCCGCCTTACGTCCGCATCATCAGATTAATCCGCGATATTCCGGGCGAATCCATTATGGCCGGCAACCTGATTACCAATTTAAGGCAAGTCATGAAGGACCGGGGCGTGGCCTGCAAATGTATCAGATGCAGAGAGGCCAAAGACGAAAAATTTTCAATTTTCAATTTTCAATTTTCAATTATTGAATATAAAGCCTCCGGCGGCCGCGAATTTTTTATTCAAGCCACTGATAAAAAGAAAAAAACACTTTATGGGTTTTGCCGGTTAAGGCTGGACGATAAAAGCGCGATGGTACGCGAATTGCATGTTTACGGCGAATTGGTTTCAGTCGGCGGCAATAAAAAAGTCCAACATGCCGGACTGGGAAAAATGCTGATGACTGAAGCGGAAAAAATCGCGCTCGCCCATGGCTACGGTAAAATGGCGGTCATCGCCGGCGTAGGGGTTAGAGGTTATTACCGGAAAATGGGGTATAAATTGCAAAATAGCTACATGATAAAAAATTTGCTATAGTAAAAATAGATACGCAAACAAAAAACACAGGAAAGGGGAAGACAAGCATGGAAGCGAGGCTACGCCAAGAAGAAATAAAATTACCAACGGTTATTCGTCCAATGAATTGCGAGGGGCTGCTTAACCACAAATTATGCGTGGTTTTTCCTTGCGGCCTGGAAATAACAGTAAGCCGCAATACCGCATGGGCGCTCACCCAATTTCAAAGCAAAAAGGAAGTCCAACAGTGGGCCCGTGAATTGTTTATAACCAAAAAAATTTGCCCTTATTTCAGGTTATTACAATAAAATTTTTCTTACTTCGCTTTCCCCTGGCGCTTCGCTAATACCGAAGCGCCGTTTTTTTAAATGATTTTTTTAATCAGTTGATTGATGAAGCCTAGGGGCGCGTCGTTTAAGAGAACCACGTCAAAATGTTTTTTAAATAATTTTAAGTTAGCTTTAACGTTTTCATTTAAGAAGCCGATTTTTATCAGATGACCATATTCAAAGCCGGTGATCATATGCAGATCATGAAGCTGGTCGCCCAAGAGTATGACGTTGGTTCTAGTTTTGACTTTTTTCATAATCGCCGGGAAATTTTTTACCAAAGTTTCGTCCTTGTTGGCGCTATGAATTATGGGTTCGTTTACTCGGATGGCGCGGCCATTTTTATCCCAGGTAAAAGTATTAGAGATTATCTGAATATTGGCTGAATGGTTTTCGCCATTTTTTAGATACGCCTTAACTGCTTCCCGGCCCAAGCCGCTGGCCGACATGATGATTAGGGGGATTTTATTATCCGAGAGTAGTTTAAAGAACCGCCGGCCGCCGCCCCTTAATGTTGTTTTTGCCTGGCTGACAGCGCAGGCGATGTCTTTTTTGGAAAAGCCGGATTTGATCAAAAGTTCAAAATGTTCAACCCACCATTGGCGCATAGCTCGTTTCTTTTTGGTAAAGCTGATTCGCGGATTATGCTCAATCGGATAATATTTGTTAAACAAAGCATCAGCCTTAGCCGGATAATCCGGGGATAAAAAATTTTTCTCGCTTAAAATATTTATCAAGGAAATAACCTTTTTGCCGCGGACGAAGGCCTTGGTTAAGGTTCGGTCAAAATCAGCTAAGACATGAATTTTGGCCGCGCCGGCTTTTTTAAAAGTTTTTATTAATTTAGCGAATTTTATTGGGTTGGAAATAATGACGTTATTCATATGATTGATTATATAACAAATAAGCGGTTTTGATAAAGAGGCGTTGACAGGCTAAAAATTTTTGGGTATTATTGTAATATTCGTTTTTTTTCGTTCATTCTAGTTAGAAAAGGAGGTGAAAGAGATGCTGTTAGTCTGCAGCGGTTTGTGGGGCCCGGTCTTTTTTGGTCTCGCTTTGCCGGGTGGTTCGTATTTTTCCCCGGAGGCGCTTTCGGCCCCGAACGAACTCCGCGCTTCGCAGCCTCAACCCCCGGATAAAACCCGGTTACGTTGAAGCTGGGCGCAGAATAACCCCTTTTTCCGTAAGTAAGAAAGGAGGGCAAGTGTGGCAGTTGATTTGCGGTATCTGGGGAGCGGCGATAGCGACGTTTCCGGCTGTATTTTCTAGACAGCGGCTTACTGGCGCGGCGCCGTTCCGGGCCATGGATTTACCGCGACAACGCAGCTTAACCGGACTCTAAATCTTGTTAACTGCTGGGCGCGGCAAAGAGATCGCAATCACCTTTAACAGGAGGATTGGCCTATGAAAGTTTTTTCAAGGACAGCGGCTGGTTTCGGTTTCTCGTCAAGGAAAGCGCACGCGGCGGCGCATGACTCGGCTCAGGTATCGGGGGATCATAGCGGCAAACTGTCGGCGGGTGGCTCCAACAGTCTGAAGGTGAAAAATGCACACCAGGTGGTGTTATTCGCGTAGCCCAGGTCAGCAGTGGGGAAAGGGCTAAAATGGAGCAAATCCCCCGGCTCCGCGCGAAGCAGTAAAATTTCAAGCTCATTCTGAATCTCATTCTCTTAACAATTCTCGACTCAACTTCGAGCACAAGTTCGGGGGAGCACGGCCAAAAGCCTGCTCCCTTTTTTCGTTTTTGACAAAAGGGGTAAATAAAACTAAGATTAAGGTAGAAAGGTAAATCTATGTTTGACTATAAAAATTTAAAAAATCAGGATCGGGAAGTGATGAGCGCGATTGAGCATGAGGCTAAACGGCAAGTCGAGGAAATGGAACTGATCGCTTCGGAAAATTACGTGTCTAAAGCCGTACTCGAAGCCATGGCGACCGTCCTGACCAATAAATATTCGGAAGGCACGCCGGGTCATCGCTACTACGGCGGCAACCAGTATATTGACGAAGTGGAAAATATCGCGGTCGAGCGCGCTAAAAAATTATTTTCAGCCGAGCATGTTAATGTCCAGCCTCTGTCCGGTTCGCCGGCCAACGCGGCTGTTTACATGGCATTTTTAAAACCAGGCGATAAAGTTTTAGGACTTAAGCTTGACCATGGCGGACACCTATCGCATGGCCATCCGGTAAATTTTTCCGGCATGCTCTATAATTTTTCCCAGTACGAAGTTGATGCTGAGACCGGCCGGATTGATATGGATAAGGTCAGAGAAATGGCTCTAAAAGAAAAACCGAAAATGATCGTGGCCGGTTACAGCGCTTATTCCCGGGAAGTAGAGTGGCAGAAATTTAAAGAGATCGCAGACGAAGTCGGCGCTTTCACTTTCGCCGACATCGCCCACACGGCCGGACTGATCGCGGCTGGCGAGATGAACAACCCGGTGCCGATTTTTGACGTGGTGTCCACGACCACTCATAAAACCTTGCGCGGGCCCAGAGGCGCTATGATTATGACGAAAGAGCAGTTCGCCAAGCAGGTTGACCGGGCGATTTTTCCCGGCATGCAGGGCGGGCCGCATGACCATATTACCGCGGCTAAAGCCGTGGCTTTCGGCGAAGCCTTGCAGCCGGAATTCAAGCAATATGCCAAACAGGTCATGGCCAACGCCAAACTCATGGCCGAGGAATTTACGCGGCTTGGCTATAAAGTTGTTTCCGGCGGCACGGATAATCATCTAATGGTGGTAGATATGACGTCTAAAGGCATTGCCGGCAAAGACGCGGAAATAATTTTGGATAAATGCGGCATCTCGGTGTCTCGCTCAACTATCCCGAACGACCCTAACCCGCCCATGAATCCATCCGGCGTGCGCTTCGGCACGGCGGCGGTTACCACCCGGGGCCTAAAAGAAGAGGAAATAAAAAAAGTTGTGCAGTGGATCAACGCGGCGCTGGAACAGCGCGAAGAGCCGGAGATGCTTGATAATATTAAAAAAGAAGTTAAAGAGATGTGTGAAGGTTTTCCGATACCGAGTATTTAATCTCGCAGCCCGTAACTCGCAACCCGCAACTCAAGTCCGGGTTAGTTAATGAGTTACGAGTTATGAGTTACGAGTTATGAGCAAGATCATTGACGGAAAAAAACTAGCCGAGAAAATTAAAGACGGAATCGTTAAAGAAATTCTCGGCTTAGATAAAAATATTTATCATATCACCAGACCCAATCTGGCGATTATTTTAATCGGCGAACGGCCGGATTCGGAGCTCTACGTCAGCTTAAAAGAACGCGAAGCCAAAAAAGTCGGGATTGATACGCATTTATATAAATGCGCCGAGACGACCAGCGAGCAGGAGCTTCTGGACATGATAAAATGCTTAAATGAAGATCCGACGATTGACGCGATTTTAGTCCAGCTGCCCTTGCCCGAGCAAATTGACACGGATACGATTATGTTGGCGCTTGACCCGGAGAAAGATGTGGACGGTTTTCAGCCGGATAACTTAGAGCGGCTGCTAAAAAGCTGTGATTTTTCCGGACTGATGCCGCCGGTCTTCGCGGTCGTACTTGAGATGTTAAATAGTATCAACTATGACACGAAACATAAACAGGCCTGCATCATTTCCAACTCGGATATTTTCGGCCGCAGCCTGGCTTATGTTCTAACCTGCCGCGGCATGATGGCCAAAGTCGTTAAGGCGGACGATAAAAATTTAGCCGAGCAAACTAAACAAGCCGACGTCTTAATCTCGGCGGTCGGTAAGCCGAAATTTATCAAACAAGACATGATCAAACAGGAGGCGGTCGTAATTGATGTTGGTATTTCAAAAATGGGAGATAAAGTTGTGGGTGACGTGGACTTTTTAGACGTGGAACAAAAGGCCGGCTACATCTCGCCGGTGCCGGGCGGGGTCGGACCCATGACCATCGCCATGGCGTTTCGTAATACGCTCGAGATTTACAAAAAGCGGAAGATCAAGTAAGCTAAACCAACAAATTAATCAAGGAGCTTAGTCCATGAAGGATTAAGCTTTTTATTAACTAACGATCATTACAACTAAGGATAGAGGAGGAAATGACCTATGGAGAAAAGAAGATTATTTCAAGCGGAAGTGGTAGCTCGTAGAGATTTGACGCCAGATGTTTGCGGTATCAGCTTTAGGCTTAATCAACCTTTAAATGCTTTGCCTGGGCAGTTTGTTAGTTTATTTTCCTTGCATTGGGAAAAAGTGTGGCGTCGGCCGTTTGCCGTGGTAAACCAGGGAGAAAATGAATTTGGTATTATTCTTCAGGTTAAGGGAAAAAACACTCTAGAGTATTATATGATGGAAATCGGCGACTTGATTGAGGTATTGGGTCCGTTGGGCAAACCGCTGACGGAAAATTCTAAGACAAAGCGCGACATTTATGTGGCAGGAGGAATGGGTATCGCCGGGCTAGCTTTGGCTATGACCGAATTCGGCCAAAGACGTGAAACAACGTCGTTTTTGTACTTCGGCGCCAGAGATCAGGATTTTATGTATAATTTTGAATTTACAAGATTTCCGGTTAAGGGTTTAAAGGTGAAAACCATAACGGATGACGTGGGCTTTGTTACGGATTTGCTGGAAGCAGATCTGGCGGAAAATCCGGAGATATTTGCTGGCGCCAACATCATCGCCTGCGGACCCGAGGCCATGCTGGAAAAAGTATCGGCGATTGCTTCGAGCTATAATATTCCCTGCCAAGTAATAATGGAGACTTTAATGGCTTGCGGCGTAGGATCATGTAAAGGCTGCGCCATTCCCAAAGTCGGCAGCGGATATTTTCATCTTTGCCAGGACGGGCCAGCTTTGCCCTCGGAGATGGTCGATTGGAAAAAGTTAAGCCGGCCCTGTGTTATTGTGTCAGAAGAGCAACAGCTGCCCGCCGAAGAAATAAAGATGCAAGTGATCTTGCGCGGTCAAGGCGGAAAAGAATTATATTTGTCCACGCCGATTATTATTGATTCCGGCTGTTTTCAGGCCGAGGCCGCTAATCACGGACCGGTAGATTTGGCTTACGCGGGCGCGGTTCAGGGTAAGGGCACAACTTATGAAGCGAAGCCAGGCAATCTGGCGCCGCGCGTCTGTGAAACTTACGGCGGCATGCTTAACTCCATCGGTTTGGAAAATGTCGGGCTGAAAGAATTTATCAGCACCGAGTTACCGTCGTTAAGGCGAACGGGGAAAAACATCATCCCCAACATTTCCGGATCAACGGCCGAAGAATTCGCGCTAATGGCCTGGGAATTGACTCAAGCCGGAGTTAAGTCGGTGGTGCTGAATATTTCCTGTCCTAACAAGGAAAAGGGCGGAAAGAATTTTGGTTTGTGTGAAGATGACACTTTCGCGGTCGTGCAAAAAGTCAGACAAAGAGTCGGCGACAAGATGTTCATAATTGTAAAACTTTCTCCCATGGCGTCGGACGTTATCAGTGTAGCTCAAGCCGCGGAGAGGGCAGGCGCTGACGCTCTGATCGGTTTTAACACTTTTTTGGCCATGAAAATTGACCTTAAGACCAGGCGTCCGGCGATTGCCAATATTTACGGCGGCGAATCCGGACCGTCAGCCATGGCCAGAAATTTAAGGTTAGTTTATCTGGTCTGCCAGAACGTTAAAATTCCGGTAATCGCCAGCACGGGTATAACTTGCGGCGCGGACGTGGCCGAATATTTGATCGTTGGCGCGCAGGCGGTAGCCATCGGTTCGGCTCTTCTGTCCAACCCGAACGTGGGAACGGAAATTTTTAACGAGTTGCGCGAGATTATTGCCTTTTACGGCATGAGCGACGTCAAGGAGTTAGTCGGTTCATTAATTTTATAAAAATAAACAAGGCCGGAATCGCGCTTAAGCGAATCCGGCCATTTTTTAAATAGTATTAATTATTTTCTTTGTCAGGCCGCCTCCACCGTAAACTCGACATTTTCTCCGCCCATGAAGACCGGAAGATTACCGAACATTTTCGGAATAGTGTGTATTCTTCTGGATATTGTTATGTAGCCTTGATTAAGCGGATAGCCCATGAATTTAGCCCAGTTTTCCGACGTGAATTTCTCCTGGTTGGACAATGAATATTCCCACTTAAAGATTTGCGCCAAGATGGCGATGGTTTCAGAAGCATGAGAATAAATTCCTGCCGCCGGATCATTGCCCTGTTTTCTTTCCGCTGGCCAAGGCGCGCTGTCACTGCCCCAGAAAAATTTTGGATGGCCCGAAGTCATGGCCCGCCTAACCGCGTATCGGTCATGCTTTAATTTAAAGATCGGTTTGCAATAATTCCAGGGCTTGATAATCCTGCCTTGCCGATTACAAACATCGGAGTAGAGCATTAAAGCATGTTTTTCCGTCAAACTGGCCGCGACATTGGGAGAGGGATGGCGCTCAACGAATCTTATCCCTTCGGCCGTAGATAGATGCTCGAGAATAACTTTGAGCTTGGGAAATTTTTTGATTAATTCCGCGATGAACGGCAGTGATCTTACTTCTCGGTCTAAAGGCCTGATTTCGTCGCCGTTTTTTTCCCTGCCGATTTCCGGATGAAACGAAGCAACCATACCGAGTTTTTCCGCCTCCTGATAGACCGGATAAAATTGGGGTAACTCGTAAAAACTGATGCCGTTTGCGGAATTGGTTGAGATGCCGCTTTCCATGAATTTCAGTATCACGGCGCCATGCGCGAACGCGTCTCTTAGCGAAGCCGGCGTGGTATTTCTGGTCAGCATCACCACCATTACCGGCGTAAAGATTTTTGCCCCAGGTTTCTGGTCGGTTGCCGCGGCTTGCGTTATTACCGTTCGGAACTTATCTACTTGAGCGCCGGATTCAACCGGAGGCGTTAAATTACCCTGGCAGACTACCCGACCGTAAATGTTTAAGGTTGGCGCCACCAGGCTGACAATCGGATACCAGCGCGTATGATTATGGCCATCGTCCGGTTGCCTCATAAAAATCTTATCCTCAAAAATTTCCATAAAACCCTCCCTAGCATGCTTGATTAAGTTGTGAAAAGACCGGTTATATTAGGTTTTTTTGTCTTAATTTTCTCCTTATGTTAATCTTAAATTAGTTTATAAAATAACAATTGTCAAATGACTGAAAATAGTAAAAAAGAAGAGCTGAAACAGCTTTTAAAAATTCATTACGGCTTTTCGTCTTTTCGGCCTGGTCAGGAAAAAGTAATTGATAATATTTTGGCCGGCGAGTCAACCGTGGTCATCATGCCGACCGGCGGCGGTAAGTCGCTCTGCTACCAATTGCCGGCTTTGGTCATGGAAGGCGTTACGCTAGTCATCTCGCCGCTCATCGCTTTAATGAAAGATCAGGTTGATGGTTTACATAAAAACGGTATACCGGCGACTTTTATTAATTCCTCCATCAGCCAGGCCGAAACCGCCGAACGGATAGCGGCCGTAAAAGCCGGGCAGTACAAACTACTCTACGTCGCGCCGGAAAGATTTTACAGCACGGAATTTATGATCGCCCTTTCGCAAATAAAAGTCAGTCTGTTCGCCATTGACGAGGCGCATTGCATCAGCCAATGGGGGCACGACTTTAGGCCGAGCTATATAAAACTTAAAGGTGCGATTGAATATCTGGGCAACCCGACGGTCGTGGCTTTAACCGCCACGGCCACGCTGGAAGTCAGGGATGATATTATAAAACAGCTGGGACTGGTCAGCCCGAAATTGGTAATTACCGGCTTTGCCCGGCCCAATTTACAGTTCGGCGTAATCAATACTTCTGACAGCCGAAAGCCGCAGTTTGTTTTGGACGCGATTTCGAGCGTCCCGGACGGCACGGGCATAATTTACGTGGGCACGCGCTCGCGCGCCGACGAAGTCATGCAAACACTACTCGCGCATAATATTTCCGCGGCCAGCTATCACGCCGGCATGGCGCCGGAAGACCGGAAATGGGTACAGGAAAATTTCATGGCCGGTAAGGCCAAAGTCATCGTTGCTACCAACGCCTTTGGCCTAGGCATAGACAAGCGCGACATCCGGTTTGTCATCCACTACGACATGCCGGGCACGATTGAAGCCTATTACCAGGAAGCCGGCCGGGCCGGCCGCGACGGTAAGCAAAGTTTTTGTTTGTTATTATATAGCCCTCGCGACCGCTATCTGCAAGAGTTTTTTATCAAAGGCGACAATCCGCCGCCGGAAATGGTTTTGGAAATTTATGAGGTTTTAAAAAGTTATGAGACTGATACGGTTATGATCACTTATGCCGAAATCGCGGAAAGCCTGTCGGATAAATTGCCAGACATGGCGGTGGGCACGGCGATAAAGATTTTGGAGCGCGAAGGCTATGTTACGCGGTCGCATGATCGGGTCGGGCAAGCCTTTCTCAAAACTCAAAACTCAAAACTCACAACTCAAAATTTAAAAAGTAAAAGCCAGCGTGCAAATCTAGAAAAATTATTAAATAAATATGGAGGCGAGCTGGAGGCCGGCATGTATGCCAACTTAGAAGAAATAGCCGAGATATTAAAAATAAAGAGAGATTCTCTTTTAAGATTAATTAAAAAATTAGTTGAACTTAAACTTGCCGAATACGTGCCGCCGTTTCGCGGCACGGAACTGAAAATTCTAAAGCGCCTGGAGGGCGATGAGGTTAAGCTGGATTTCGCGGCGCTTAAATATAAGCTGAAGCATGCTTATAAGAAGCTAGACCTCATGGAAAACTATATCTATCACGCGGCCTGTCGGCAGAAATATATTTTGGATTATTTCGGCGACTTGGAATCCGGTAAATGCGCTAAATGCGATAATTGCCTGGTCGGTAAAATGGACGAGGTGGAAAAAGTGCAAGTGGAAGAGCATCATAAGAAAAAAGTTTCCAATCTATCAACCAAGCTGACGCAACTGGAAACTTTGGAATTATGGAATAAGGGCATGAGCCTTGAAAAAATCGCGGAAGCGCGCGCACTGGCGCCCGGCACGGTTATGAGCCATCTTTGTTTTTTAGTGGAAAAAGGTTTGGGCGTAAAGATTGATAAATTGGTTAGCGAAGAGCGGCAGAAAAAAATCATGGCGGCGGTTAAGGCCGTGGGTCCGGATAAGCTCACCCCGATTCGTGAAGCTTTGGGCGAGGAGTATTCTTGGGATGAGATAAAACTGGTTTTGGCGAAGCTGAGGTCTCGCAACCCGTAACTCGCAGCTCGCAACTCTTGGTTTTTTATTTGAGTTACGGGTTACGAGATGCGAGTTGCGAGTTCTTGACTTTTCCTCAAAATTTAGGTAAATTTTATGCAAATAGAACCGACCCCAAACAAGGAGGTTGGTTTTTATTTTGGATAGAACTTTGACAACCGAATATAGACAATAAATATAAAATATAAACAAAAGCAATATTAACCGTTAAGAAAGGAGAGGGTGAAAAAAGTGAAATTAACTAAGGGTCAAGTCAGGCTGTTAAGAAAAATTGATAGTCAGGGCAGAGAGGCAACAAACAGGCATTATCACATAGCCAAAAAATTGGAGAATAAGAATTTGATAAGTACGGGCGTGGGGTTTGGCTTTACAACGAAAAAGGGCGAGCAAGAATTAAATAAAAAAAGAGGAGGAAAATAATGAAAAAGCTAAAGATCGGAGTTTTGGTTTCGGGCGGCGGGAGCAACCTGCAGGCGATAATTGACGCTTGCGAATCAGGGAAGATCGACGGAGAAGTGGTCTTCGTGGGTTCGGATCGGCCGGATGTTTTCGGTCTGAAACGGGCGGAAAAGCACGGCATCCCGAGTTTTGTCGTGGATTACGATAAGAGGTTGGAAGAGATGAAGGGACAAAACGACCCAAGTTTACTCGCGGATTTTTCTCCTGATGATTTTGACCTGGAAGAAGCGGAAGAAGCGAGCGGAAAATACGACATCGCTCCACCCAATGTCTACGAAATTGCAGGGCTGATGAAAAGGGCTATTATTGAGGATGAGTTGTTCAGGACAATGAGTCAGTATCAGTTTGACTTGCTGGCGCTCGCCGGGTTTATGAAGTTACTTTCGCCTTGTATTATCCGTAAGATTAACACGAACCAGTATCAGCTCAAAATTATGAACATCCATCCGGCGCTTCTACCCTCGTTTCCCGGTACTGACGGTTATGGCGATACTTTAAGCTATGGCTGTAAAGTCGGCGGGTGCACCGTGCACTTTGTTGATTACGGCGAAGATACCGGACCGATCATCGGGCAAAGATCACTGAATATTATTCCGGGAGAAGATCTGGAAAGCTTCAAGAAAAGAGGGTTACGCGTAGAGCATGAGCTCTTCCCCGAGTGCATTCAACTCTTTGCCGAAGGCAGGCTACGGGTGATTGACCAAGAGTTAAGAGACGGCACCAAACGAAAAAACGTGGAAATCTTGCCGGCGAACAGCGGGATTGAGGTGCTTGATGAAGGCGCGGAGTTTAAGTTCATGGGAATTGAAGATTGCCCGCAGGCAAGATGTGGAATATAAGGAAGAGGAGGCAAAGATGATTAAAAGAATTATCGTTGGACCTAAAGACAAGGAGTCTGATGTCTATACCATCTTCAATTTGGAGATGAAAGACAATCAGGCGTTTGACCAAAAGGCGCTGGAAGGGCTTTTCTACGACTCGTTAATTGAAAAGATCGTGACAGAAATGCCCGCGGGAAAATTTATGGAAGTCATGTACCATAACGGCGTGATTGACCCGGCGCAAGACGCGATTTTAAAGGCTTGCGCCCACAAAGGAATTAAGGTTGAAGCCGCGAAAGTGAGCCATCGCTATTACGGCCTGGCCAGACTTAAGGTTTTCGTCAATAAAAAAGTCCACATGAAATTCATTTCCGAGCCGGCGCTTGAAACTCTGAAACCGCGCGGTTCGCGCCAGGGCATGAAGCTCTTTGACTTAACAGCCATGAGCGATCAAGAGCTGGTGAAGCTAAGCGAAGACCGCGAGTTAGCGCTGTCGCTTGAGGAAATGAAGCAGCTGACGGAATTCCAGAAGCGAGATAAGATGCCGGCCGTAACCGATGTCTTTCTGGAAACTTTTGGCGCGCGCTGGTCTGATCACTGCGTGCACAAGAAGTGGCAGGCCCTCGGGTTATTTAAGATTCTCAAGGACGCAACCAGAAAGATTAAAAATTCCAACTTAGTTTCGGCTTTCGTGGATAATGCCGGCGGCTGGAAATTTTTCGGCCGGCTGGTGGCGGTTCTGAAATTGGAAACCCACTGCAGTCCAACCCAAATGGAGCCTTACGGCGGACAGCTGACCAAGCTTGGTGGCGTGATTCGCGACATCCTGTATTTCGCTTTAGGCGCTTTGCCGATCGGTAACCTGGAACTTACCGTCGTGGGAGAATTCGTTCGCCGTCGCTACCGTTGGCTTAAAGGCCGTACCTTAACCGCTAAGACCATTGCCAGCGAAACCATTAGGGCAATCGCCGATTATGGTAATCCCATGGGTATACCGATGTTACTCGCCCGAATGTTTTCTCATCCGGCTTTCGGCGGCAAAACTTTTGCTTTGGGCGGAACCGTCGGCATAACGACGAAAGTGGCTTCGCAGAAAGGCCGAGGCTTGCCCGGCGATTACGTCGTTTTGGTTGGCGGGCGTACGGGCAATGATGGAATTCATGGTGCAACCGTTAGCTCGGGTGAAATAACCGAGAAAACGGATACCGGAGACTCATGCCATGTACAAATCGGCAATGCCTATACTGAGCAAAAAATGATGCCCTCTACCATGGAATTGCTAAAAATACGGTGCGTCAGGGCGAAAAACGACTGCGGAGCGGCAGGTATTATTTCAGCCGCGGGTGAGCTTGGAGAGACGGCTAACGGAATTCTCCTTAACATCGCTCTGGTGTTGCTTAAATGTCTTGGGCTGGAGAACTGGCAGATTGTTATTTCCGAAAGTCAGGAACGCGGCATTGACGTTATCAAGAGAAATAAGCTGCGCACGGCCATGGCAATTTACAAAAAGTACGACCTGGAAGCCACGGTTATCGGCGTAATTACCGGTAATGGCAGATTTCAAATCGTTTACGACGAAAATCTGAAAAAGTTTGACGCCGCTACGCCGCTGTCCGGGGAAATTTGTCTGGACGTACCGTATGCTTATTTTGACGAATTGCCCATGCCGAAGATTGAAGTGGTAGTTCCGCCGCCTAAGACGGACAAAGCGGTCTATCCGGAAATTAACTTGTCCAATGTGGCTCTGATGGCGAACAAAGTGGTAAAACATTTTGACGTCTGCAATCAGGCTTGGGCGACGACGCAGTATGATTCAACAGTACAAGGGAAGACGTACCAGGGGCCGCTCTACGGCGTCAACTACGATATTCCCTCGTCTTTGGCTGTGCTTTTGCCGGTTTACGGCAGGCAATGGGGTTTAACGCTAAGCCAAAGTTTCAGTCCGTGGCAGTTTGAGGTTGATCCAGTTCAAGCCGCGGAGAACGCCATGTTGGACGCGCTTATCACGCAGGTTATCGCCGGTGTTAAGTTGACCGATATCTGTCTGGCCGATAATTTTTATACCCCGAGTAAAGATAAATACGCTTATTGGTATTTATCTGAGCAGGTTAAAGTACTGTCTAAATTGTCGGTTGAAATGCGGACACCGTTTATCACCGGTAAAGACAGTTCTTCGGGGTCTTCAACTTTTAACCAGCAAGTAATTAATGTCCTGATCAGCGTTTGCATTACGGCCATGGGAAAAATAAGGGACGCGCGGAAGTTGAGATTGCATCAATGGCAAACGCCGGGTAATCTGATTTACGCCATCGGGCCGCAAGCTAAAAATTTGGACGGCTCCATCTTGTCGTCGGCCTTGGATATAACAGGCACGAGCCTGGATAATATTCGAGAGCTAAAGACCAGCGAGTATATGGAAACGGTCAGCCGGCTTTGCCGTTCGGAGGCAGTGGTTTCGGCCGTACCGATTAACCGCGGCGGTATAATTCTGCGTTTGTTTGAAGGAGTTGAGGCGTCCGGCTACGGTTTTGAGGCCGAGCTCTGCAAAGAGCTTTTCCCAGAAAGTTTCGGCACTGCGCTGATTGAAGTAAAACAGAAAGACGCAACCAGCGTTGAAAGATGGTATTCAAGTCTTGAGCCCATGCTGGTCGGGCAAATAGTTTCCGAAAAAGGTTTGACTATCCAGGGCAAAGAGTTGAACTGGGAGAGGTTGCATAAAGGCTGGGATACGACCTTTGAAAGGATGGTGACATGATGAAAAGGCCAGACTTAAAAAAGAGAGTTTTTGTGCTTTACAGTCCGGGCACAAATTGCGAAGAAGAAACCATGGCCGCGTTTAACCTGGCCGGCGGATCTGCCGCTTTGCTGTTTCTCGCCGATTTGCTTTCGGGCAAGAAAAAGATTACGGACTGCGATCTGTTCTGCGTTCCCGGCGGCTTTTCCTGGGGTGACTACATTAAGGAAGGAATAATTACCGGGGTAATGGTAGCCGAATTCTTCCAGCAACTGATTGAAGCGAGGATTCCGATTCTTCTTATCTGCAACGGTTTTCAAATCGGGATCAGGGCCGGACTTTTCGGTCCGAAGGTAACGCTGACCAGGAACGTTGCCAACGTTTTTAATAGTCGTCCGGTAGAGCATTATGTCCATCCGTCAAATTGTCTCTGGACGAAAAATTTGGCCGGTGAAAGATTAATTTTGCCCGCGGCTCATGGCGGTGGGCGAGTGGTCTATACTAAACGGCCTAATTTGGTTATGACTTATTGTTCAACATCACCCAACGGGGGAATTATTGCCGGGATATGTAGCGATAATGGTCTGATATTCGGACTAATGGATCATCCGGAACGGCCGTACGGCAATCCTGACGGCCAGAAGATCTTTAGAAATGGCATTAAAGCCGTATAATTTAAACGTACATTCAAACAATTTACCCCCGCTAACTGAAAATTAGCGGGGCTTTTTTTACCTTGACTTTGGCGGTTTTTGTGGTAAAGTTCAATTAATTAAGGAGCCAGGCCGCTCTTTTTATGTTTGTAAAATACTTTAATTAAAGGAGGAGTTGAAAGATGAAGGAAGGAAAAAGAGACAGCGACTATTTTAAGGAAACGATTGAACCGGGGGATTGGGTATCGGCTTTGGCAAAAGATATCAACAATGCCAGCCTGATGAACAATTCAATATTGTGGCCCGTTATCAGAGGACGCGGATCTTTCCGCGGCATGGTGGGAGTTAAATGGAGTAGGAATGTTCTGGAGGCGATGCTTCGCGACGAAATGTATGAGATTTTTTCCAATGACGGCGCGGGACACAAGCCCGGGTGTTTTACCCTTTTGTCCGAGCCGAAGCATTTCTCTTTTCTGGGTTGGGAAATAATTGAGATGTGCTACGAGGACATCGTGCGCGACGGCGGTCTGCCGGTAGCTATGGCGGCCAACCAGATTGACTTTAAAAAAATAACCAAAGAGAATTTGCCGCTTATCAAGGCGCTTCTCCTGGGTTATAGTAAAGCCCTCAAAGAGACAAGAACCATAAACATCACCGGCGAAACGGCGGCCATGAAGCTGGCCATCACGACCTTTTGCGATGACGGCAGTCCGGAGCAGCTCATTCTTACCTGGACCGGAACGGCGTTGGGCCTCGGGCATGCAGATAAAGAAATTGACGGATCAGCGATCGAAGACAGCATGCCCATAGTCGGCTTTTATGAAAACGGCGCCAGATGCAATGGCTACACGAAGCTAATCACGATCGGCATGAAAAAATGGGGTAAAGCCGGTTCGGCAAATCAGCTTCCCATGCCCGAGGCATTGCGCTACTTTGAAGAGCTCTGTATCCCGTCCGTCAATTATTCCCGGACGATAACGCGCGTTCATGGCTGGCTGCCTGACGGTAGCATTAAAAAAGCCGACGTTGAAATTGCCGGCATTGCCCATATAACCGGCGGCGGCGTCTGGGGCAAGCTCGGGGAAATTCTTCCCCAGGGCATAGGCGCGGGGCTCGGTCTTATGCCGGAACCGCCAGCAATTTTGCGGCAGGCGCAGGAGATTTCCCATGAAGTCTGCGACGCAGACCTTACCCCGATTACTGACCTGGATGCTTACGGTGATTTTCATGGCGGTTGCGGCATGCTGGTGATCGTCAAATCAGAAAAAGACGCTGAACGTCTGATAAACGAAGCTAAAAAGGATGGCATCACGGCGTCTGTGGTCGGGATGACCATAGCATCGAAAGATTCGGAGATTAGGATTTTTTCGCGGTTTAAAGAGGGCCGATGGCTTTCTTCGGAGGAATTAAAAAAATAAGAATTGGATTCCCGCCTGCGTCCGCTTCGGCTACGCTACGGCGAGACGGGCGGGAATGACAAAAAATATTAAGGGCGACCCACAAGGCCGCCCTTTTCTTTTTACACGGGAAATGGTAAAGAGAAAGGGAGGGAAAGAATAGGAGATTGCCGCGTCACCTGAGTATAGGCTCCTCGCAATGACAATACAAAATATGGATAAAGAGACGCAGAAAAATTTATTGGAAATAGTTAAGCGCAATTACGAGGAAATTGCGGCGGATTTTGATCTGACCAGAAAAAAGGCTATCTGGCCGGAACTTTTAAAATTGACTGACCTGGTGAAAGACGGCGACAGGGTTTTGGACGTTGGCTGCGGCAATGGAAGATTATTACAGGCATTTGTGAATAAGATGATTGAGTATGTTGGTATAGATAACAGTAAAGCGCTTATAAAGACTGCGGCGAATAATTTCCAAATCCAAATGACCAATGACCAAACAAATTCCAAATCACAATCTTCAAACAAAATACAAAATGCAAAATTTATTGTCGGAGACGCACTGGACTTGGATAAACTGCCGGAAGATAATTTTGATTATGTTTTTTCTATCGCCGTCTTGCATCATCTGCCGGGCGATGATTTAAGGGTGGAAGCTTTAACGCAGATGAAGCGTAAGCTGGCGAGCGATGGCAGAATTATTTTAACGGTTTGGAATTTATGGACGCGGAAAAAATTTTTAAAATTAATTTTAAGATTCGGCCTGCTTAAGCTGATCGGCAAAAATAAAATGGACTTTGGCGATATTTTATTTGACTGGAAAAACAGTAATGGCGAAAGCTTAAGCCGGCGCTATTATCACGCTTTTACAGAAAATGAACTGAAAAAAATAACCTCTCTGGCCGGCCTGAAACTGGAAAAACTGTATCATGATAAATATAATTATTACTTAATGATAGCTTAATATATTTTTAGTAGATTTAAGTTTATTAATCTTAAACTTAAATCTATGAAAAAATCTCTTCTGGCTCTCGGCGCAATTGTGGTTGGCTTGGTTTTAGCCGGTGCCAGCTGTTCTAGGCAGGCTGTTCAAGTGCCCACGCCCAGCACCGGCGGCGGCGTCGAGGCCCAAGCCGTGGAAATTAAATTGGCGAATAATGACCGCTTAGGCCGGTTTTTTACCGATGCTCAGGGTATGACGCTTTACATTTTTACCAAAGACACGGCGGACAAAAGCGTCTGCGAAGGGCCATGCTTAGCGGCTTGGCCGGCTTTTTATGGCGATGAAGTAATCGTGCCGGCCGGACTTAACCAAAACGATTTCGGCGTGACTACGCGCTCTAACGGCCGCAATATGATTACTTACAAAGGTTGGCCGCTCTATTATTATTATCTTGACCAGAAGCCGGGCGACGTTTTAGGCGAGGGCGTCAATAACGTTTGGTTTGTGGTGAAAGCCGATTACGGCCTGCTCTATAGCACGGACACGGCCAACTATTTAGTTGATGAAGCCGGTAAAACGCTTTATTACTTTAAAAATGACACTAAAGACAAAAGCGTCTGCGCCGGGCAATGCTTGGTTAACTGGCCGGCCTACCTAGACGGCGACGATTTTATTCCTTCCACGCTTAACAAAAGCGATTTCGGCGAAATTACGCGCGACGGCGGACAAAAACAGTCAACTTATAAAGGCTGGCCCTTGTATTATTACATCGGCGACGAGAAGCGCGGCGATAAAAAAGGCCAGGGCTTAAATGATGTTTGGTTTGTCATAGACCCGGTGGCCTTAGCTCCGGCAAAATAAAATTTTTTCATAGTCTCAGGCGGCTTAAATTAAGCGCAGTCTCTTAGCTAGAGGCCGCGCTTAATTATTAATTAATTTGTCTTAGCTATCATAAAGATTAATTAATAATATAATTTTATGAAAATTAAAGAACAATACGGCCGTTTGGCCGATGACCTGACCATCAACGCGACCGCGGATCGGTTAAGAGACAACGGTATAACGGTTTATCTCGCGGCCGACCGGGCTGAAGCCATTAAAAAAATTGGGGAAATTATTCCGGCTGGCGCCGAAGTCATGAACATGACCTCAACCACCTTGGCCGAGCTGGGTATGGACAAAGAAATTGAAGGGTCGGGCAAGTTTCAGGCGGTCAGAAAAATATTGGAAGCGCCGGGCGAGCGGACAAAACTGGAACTTAAAAGATTAGGCGCGGCGCAAGGCTGGGCAATCGGCAGCGTGCACGCGGTCAGCCAGGCCGGCTCGATTTTCGTGGCCTCGGCCACGGGCAGCCAGCTGCCGGCTTACGCTTACGGCGCGGATAATGTGCTCTGGGTGGTGGGCGCGCAAAAAATTGTCAAAAGTTTTAGCGAAGCAATCGACCGGCTTTATAATTATTGTCTACCTTTGGAAAACGAGCGCGCCTTAAAAGTTTACGGCGTACCGAGCGGCGTCAACAAAATTTTTATACTTAACAAAGAAGCAGCACCGGAGCGGCTTAATATGATAATTGTTAAAGAAAAATTGGGCTTTTAGCCGGCTGAAAACATTGACAGGGCCAACCGCCCTGTTTTGTTTTACATAAATTAGCGAATTTGTTATAATATAATCAGTTATTCACTTCGAAAAATTAAATACAACCCCATGTCTCCTAGAAATGCCATAATAATTGTCGCCATATTATTCATAATGGTAGCTTTGCTGTTTGTTTTTTTGTATCTCAACAAACAATTAGCTGATAATGGAGAAAATTTAAATAATCAGCCGGCGGTTAATCAAGATAACTCAACCGGCGAGCAGAATCAATCAATTAAGCCGGCGGAAATAATTGAGCGGAAAGTACAAAAAATAATCGAACAAGCAGAGCAAAATCCGGAGCAGGCTAAGCCGGAGGAAGTCAGGCAAAACATCGTAGATGCCATAAACAGCGAAGTTATCAAACAGGAGCAGGCTAAAACGCAGGAGCAAAAAACCGCTGATTTAGAAGCCGCCGAGGAAAGGCAGAGTATTATCGATCAAATTAACAGTCAAATTAAGCAAAATAACCAGCAGTAAATTTTTTTATGAGCCAGACGAATCATAAATTTTTTATATTATTTATATCGGCTATAGCCGCGACTTTGGCCATGTCCGTATCATTCCAGTCTTTGCTCGCCGCCTGGCAGGCGCCTGCGGCCAGCCCGCCGACTTGCGCCGCCGGCAATCCGGGCTGCGACGCGCCTTTAAACACGGGTGCCGGCGCGCAGACCAAACAGGGCGGCTTGAATATTACCGGCAACGTCGGGATAGGGACGGCCAATTCCGGCTATAAGTTAGATGTGAACGGCGACCTGCGGGCCACGGGCCAAGTTTTATGGGGTGAAAGCGCCGCTCGGACGGAGTACAAAAACGACGCGGGCGCGCTTGCGTCAAAGAGCGGTTTTTTTCAAACTTACGCGCCCGCGAACTATTATGCCGGCGCCTCGAGCTGGCAGCACTTGATTGAAAACCGGCACAGCAACGATGGAAATAATTACGCTCTGCAAATCGCCGGAAGTTTTTTTGACCAGAATTTATATTTTAGGAAGACAAATAATAGCCCGACAACCGGCTGGAGCAAATTTATCGCGCAGGACAGCGCGAACAATGTGTATTTCCCCGGATCCGGGATTTGGAATTCTTCCGGCTACGTCGGCATTGGTAAGACCAATCCCGGGCAGCCTTTAGACGTTAACGGCCACATCGCCGCCAACAACAGCAACGCCCTGCTGTATTATCAAAGCGGCGAAGGCGAAGTTCTAAGATTAACCGGCAACAACGGCTTGCAGATGCATCTGGAAAATTTAAACGGCACCTTTAGGCTGGTTAACCATCCTTGGACCGCGGAAATTTTCAATGTTGACCAAAGCGGCAACGTTGGCGCTGCCGGTAAAATTACCGCCGGCACCCAGCTTTGCATCGGAGCCGATTGTAAATCCGGCTGGAGCCAGGTGGGGGGAGTTAAAGTTTTTGTTGGCGCGACTTGGGACAGCTATGACGGGGCGGGCGTCGGCGGGTATGACGGCGGAGACGCAAAATGCGCGGCGCAATTCGGCGCCGGCGCCAGAATGTGCGCGGCTAACGATTTTGTTAACATAAGGCCCTGGGCAACCGGTTGGTATAATACTTTTCAGGCTATTAATTGGTGGTCCGTCTACCATGAAAATGATTGCGCCGGCTGGCGCTCAAACGACCCCAGCGGCAGCTATATCGGAAAATATTGGAGGGTCGACGACCAAATATATGGTTCGATGCCCTATATCGGCGCTTGTAGAGAAAGCTATCCGATTTTATGCTGCAAATAATTGTTATGAAGCTATGAAAAAAAATATTGCCATTTTGCTAGTCATGGTTTTGTTATCTTTTGCTTCTGGTTATCTGGCCGGAGGCGCTAATTTAAATAATCGGCAGGCTGAGAAGGCCGACGCTTTCCGCGCCGGTTGGCAATCGGCTTTGCGGAGGCTGACCGATTCAGGCTTTATTCCGCCTGCGCGCGATTTTGAAATTAACAGCGTTAGCGGCCAAGTTACGGCCGTCCAAGCTAATGCCGTGTCTATAAAAATCCGGCCGCTTGAACCGTCGGCTGACCCAAGTTTGGACGAAAGAATTATTGAAGTGGAGGCCGCTACCAAAATTTTTGTTTTAGGGCAGAAAGACCAAGCGCAATATCAAAAGGAAGTTCAGGATTATAACAAAAAAATGCAAGAACAGCTGAGGCAGGCTCCTAAATCCGGACGAGCTGTTGCCGCTCCGGCTGCTTTGATTATTCCTCCGGAATCGCTTATCAAAGAAGCGGCGGATATTTCAGCTATTAAGCCTGGCGTTAATGTCAGCGTTGTGGCCGCTGATAAAAATATTAAAGACGCTAAAAGCTTCAAGGCCGCGGAGATTGTAGTTCAAAAGGCGCCCGCCAGCCAACAATAGAGTTATTTAATTTTTAGCTTCACTATATGTTTAAAATTTTTAATTCAAACAGTAAAATTAAAATTTCGCTGGCGTTTTTACCGGTTGTAATTTCGGTTTTGGGCTTGTCCATCGCCGGGCAGTCATTATTGGCGGCTTGGGTCCCGCCTTCAGGCAATCCGCCGACCTGCGCCGCCGGCGATCCGGGCTGCGACGCACCGCTAAACTCCGGGCCGCTGCTGCAGGAAAAGGGCGGCGGATTATGGATTAATACCGACGGATTGTCGCCCTATGGGCTGATTATAGAGAGCGGCAACGTCGGCATCGGCACGACCGGATCAAATTATAAGTTAAGCGTCCAAGGGGGACAAATCAACGCCTCCGGAGGGCTTTGCATTAATGCCGACTGTAAAACCGCCTGGAGCCAAGTCGGCTCCAGCCAATGGACTACCAGCGGTTCAAATGTTTATTATAATTCCGGCAACGTCGGGATAGGGACGACCAATCCAACAGCCAAATTATCGGTAGCCGGTAAAGCGCTGGTCAGCACCTATATGGGAGTCGGGGCAATAGTGGATAATGTTAAGTTTAATATTAGCGGCGCTGTGCCCAGCGTCGGCGGAGGCCAAGAACTGGCCGTGATGATCTCTCCCACGTTCACTACGTCGGCGACTGATTCAATTTATGGTATTCGGTTTGGCGGAGCGGGAAGCAACGGAACTTATGGCACATCTTATGTAAATAATATTTCGGTCGCTGATTTTATAAAAGGCAGCGGCCAAACCGTTGCGACTCAGTACGGCCTGATTATAAATTCGCTTACCGCGGCGTCCGACAATTACGCCATATATACAGCCGGCAGCACGAAAAGCTATTTTGGCGGCAACGTCGGCATCGGGACGACCAATCCTTTGTCAAAACTGAGCGTGGGCGGAGCTGGCGGCAGCAATTATGGTATTTATGGTTATAATGCCAACACAGGTATTCGCGGTGAAGGCGGAAGCTATGGTGTTTACGGCAGCGGCACCAGTTATGGCGTCTATGGTCTTGGCACCAGTTATGGCGTCTATGGAGCTCGTAGCGACAACAGGTCTTATGGCTATATCGGTTATGCCTCGACTTCATGGGGCAACACTACCTACTCGGGTGTTTATGGCAACGGACAAAATAACGGGGTTTACGGCTATAGCGCTTCCGGTACCGGCATATACGGCAGTGGCGGCGCTAATGGCGTTTATGGTTATAACGGCAGCGCCAGCGGTAACGCGGTATATGCCTATCAGGGCGGCACCGGTTACGCTATTTACGCCTATGGACCGAAAAATTATTTTTCCGGCAACGTCGGCATCGGCACGGCCAGTCCAAGCGGCAAATTACATATTTATTCAGTAGCCGGCAGTGAATTTTTTACTAAAGATAATGGTGATGGATTAATACTTACAAATAATATTATTTCTAAGTCCATAGGGCTTTCCGCTTCTCAAAATGGGACTTATGGTGGCAATGGTTCAGTCGGGATAAAGCTTATTGAAGGAGGTGGTTCTGCTGACGCAGGGGTTATAAATTTTTATGACGATGGTGTTGCTGGTATGGTTTACAAGGGGGGCTATGTCGGCATCGGCACGACCAATCCCGGGCAGCCTTTAGACGTTAACGGCCACATCGCCGCCAACAACAGCAACGCCCTGCTGTATTATCAAAGCGGCGAAGGCGAAGTTCTAAGATTAACCGGCAACAACGGCT
>Ga0082335_1000359_pt1 | contig 117232 bp, 103 predicted proteins | sample Subgrocontami58m_FD_72375 | JGI IMG/M metagenome (GOLD analysis project Ga0082335, IMG submission 72375) | Subsurface groundwater microbial communities from S. Glens Falls, New York, USA - GMW37 contaminated, 5.8 m (SPADES assembly) (version 2) ... | reverse complement strand
GCGGCGCTGTCCGCGGCGGTTCGCCGCGGGCACAAAGCCGGCCGGGGGCTCCCCGCCCGCCCCCCGCCGATGACGCGCATCGAGCGCATACGCGAGCAGCCCGCCGCTGCGGCCGATTCGAGCAACCCACTTTAACGGCAGGCATTGGAGAACCCAGACCACAGCCCGCACGATCACGTAGAAGAGCGCGCCCATTTAGCGAAAGCAGATTTGGCGGACGCAATCCTGAAAATCTTTTGCGCCGCGGACGATTTTAATTTCAACCCGCATGAAAAAGATCGGCAGATCGCGGCGGTCGAGTTTTGGAAAGCGGACCGCGTCCTTCTGGGTGGTGATGATCAGTTCAGCCTGCCGTTTTTTGCTGCGGTTGATGACATTCAGGATTTCCTGTTGCGTGAATCGATGATGGTCAGCAAAGCGCTTCGAGTAAACCAGCTCCCCGCCCAGCTTGGTCAAGCTCTGTTCGAAGCTTTCCGGCTGCGCGATCCCGCTCAGCGACGCGACCTTTTTATTCTTCACAAAATCGAGCGTCTTCTGCTCGCCGGTAAACACGTCCTCCAAATAGAGAGGGTGATGGACGCATTCGATGATGCCGGCTTTCGGATTGTATTCGCTGATCCGCTTGCGCAGCTCTTCGCTATTGCCATCGCTCTTGGTGATAAAAATCGTCCCGGCCCGCGCGAGGTGCGAGGGCGGTTCGCGCAGCGTGCCGCGGGGGAGCAAATGTTCGTTTCCAAACGGCTGCTGAAAATCAACCAGGACAATGTCCCGGCGGCGGCCGCGCAATTTCCAATATTGAAATCCGTCATCGAGCAGCAACGTATCGCAGCCAAATTTCTCGATCGCGTAGCGGCCGCTTTTGACGCGATCTTTGTCCACGAGCACGACTACGTCCTTGAGATTCGAAGCAAGCATATAGGGCTCGTCGCCCGCGGTCTCAGAATCGAGCAGGAGCGATTTGCCATCGGAAACCACGCGCGGCGGAGTGCTGTCTTCGCGCAACATCACTTTGTTGAAAAGCCATTTCTGGAAGGGGGCGGGCTTCGAGCGATAACCGCGCGAGAGGATGGCCACGTGCCTGCCTTGGTCTTGCAGTTCGCGCGCGAATTTTTCGACGACGGGCGTTTTGCCGGTGCCGCCGACGGTCAGATTGCCGATGGCAATCACTTGCACGCCCAGGGTTGAATCGCGCAGGATCCGCACCCCGTAGAGGAAATGGCGCAGGAGAATGGCGCTCTGGAAGACCTTCGACATGGCGTACAAGAGGCCGCGGGCCAAACCTGCCCGCTTGCCGCGCCGCTGTTCGAAAATGACTTCGAGAACGAAAGTCTCCAGGCTCTCCGTCCAAGCTCGAAACGTTTCTCGCATTGTTTTTCCGCAAATTAATTACAAAGCTGGCCTATCAATTTCCAGTACTCCAACAAGGCATCCACCAATCCGTGCATCCATTGGCCCTTTGATCCACTGGCCCATTAATCCATTGATCCATTGATCCATTGATCCATCCATCCATCCCTCGGTGGTGCGGGGCGGCGCGCGCTCAATTTTCTTTTCGTTTCCAGCCCGTTTGGCAATCATCCCGCCCCATGGCTAAAACAAAAAAGTCCGCTGGAACGATCGCGGCTTATCCCAGGCTCAATCCGCGTCCAGTGCGCAAGAATATCTCGGCTGCGGAGCTGATTGACGAGACTTTCCTCGCGTACAACGGCGCCCGGGTTCGTGAAGCAGCGCAGTTGCTGACGGAAAAAATGCTGCCCCAAAATGGATTCATTGGGATGAGCTTGACTGGCGCCCTGACCCCAGCAGGTCTGGGAAAATCGTGCCTCATTCCGTTGATTCAAGCGGGTTTCATCGATTGGATCGTCTCAACCGGGGCGAATCTCTACCACGACCTTCACTTCGGCCTGGACATGTCGCTCCATGCAGGATCGCCGTTCCTGAACGACGTCGAACTGCACCGCCACGGCGTCATTCGGATTTACGACGTTCTGTTCGATTACAATGTTCTCCTCGACACGGACGCTTTCGTCCGCGAGGTCATTCAAGGGCCCGAGTTCCAACGGCCCATGGGAACGGACGAATTTCATTTTCTGCTCGGAAAATATATCGCCGCGCGCAGCCGGAAGCTTGGGCTGAAAAACAGCTCGGTTTTGGCGGCGGCTTACGAGGCGGCGGTCCCGATCTTCACGAGCAGTCCGGGTGATAGTTCCATCGGAATGAACGTCGCGGCGATGGCATTGCGCGATTCGAAATTGATCTTCGACGTGAACCGGGATGTGAACCAGACCGCCGCGATCGTTTACGAAGCCAAGTCGACCGGCCATAAATCGTCCGTTTTCATCCTCGGCGGCGGATCACCCAAGAATTTCATGCTGCAAACCGAACCGCAAATCCAGGAAGTGATGGGGATTAAAGAAAAGGGGCACGATTATTTTTTGCAGTGCACGGATGCGCGTCCGGACACAGGAGGGTTGAGCGGGGCGACGCCTGCCGAAGCGGTGAGTTGGGGCAAGGTCGATCCGGAAACGTTGCCGGATTGTGTCGTGGCGTATCTCGATTCCACCGTCGCATTGCCGCTGCTCACCGCGTATTGCCTGACTCGGGTGAAGCCGCGCACGCCGAAACGGCTCTACGACCGGCGGGACGCTCTGCTTGACAATATCCGCTCGAAATACTTGAAAACCGGCACGGTGAGCAAAATTCAAACGAGCCGGAAAATCGCCAAGCGTTCTGCCGGAGTCGGCGTGAACAAAACTTTGGAGCGGGATCGCTGAGATATGGAGCGGAATGAGCCTTTTTTGCCGGTCCGCATTGACGATCTTATCGAGTCTGAAACACAAGTACCCCTACTGCGGCACCAATGAGCTCTACGATCTGTTACTCGACTATAAATTGGCATGTGAGAAACGCTACAAGGGAGTAATGGAGGAGTTGTCATGTCAGAGCACGAGCCTGCCGAAGAGCATCAGGGCTTCCGACTGGCGCCGCGGCTCTCGGGCGTGGAAGGAACACCGCCCCTCCCTCCAAAATACGGGTAGCTGTCCCAGTGATCGTCATCGTGCGCGGCGCGTGGGTCAGCGGTTTCTTTCATCCATGTGTCCAGCCGGGTTCGGAGTTGTTGCTGAATTTCGCGATGCTCAGCTTGCCCCGCCAGGTTGACCATTTGATTCGGATCGTTGCGCAAATCGTATAGCTCTTCCACGGGCCTTTTTCCAAAGCAGAGCTGGCGTTGCCGCTCGACTCCAGGCAGATCGCGCTGCTGCAGAATAAAGTTCTTGGTCGGGCCATCATCGCAATCGCCAAACGGCCGAAATGGATCTTTGAATGGCGTTGGATCGCCCGCTGGCCAGCGCTCAGGCCGAAGATTGCGGATGAACAGAAACTCGCGCGTGCGAATCGCTCGCATCGGATAGCCGACGTTGCCCATTCGAACATTCGCGTGCCGCTCGCGTTCGAGAAACACCACGTCGCGTGCGCCGGATTTCTCGGTTCCCGTCAACAAGCCAAAGAAACTGCGCCCGGTCATTTCTGGCAGCGGCTTGAGGCCCGCTGCCTCGAGAAAAGTCGGCGCCAGGTCCATCAAGCTGATGAATTCCTCCGAAACCTGGCCGGGCTTGATTTTGGCAGGCCAGCGCACCGCGAGAGGCTGTCGCGTGCCGCCGTCATAGAGATTGGCTTTGCAACGTGGAAACGGCCATCCGTTATCGCCGCTCATCACGACAATCGTGTTTTGAAGGCGGCCCTCTTTTTCGAGCAGATCGAGCATCTCGCCGACTTCGCGATCGAAGCGTTCCACCTCGAAATAGTAATCTAAGATATCATTCCGAACTTCGGGAGTGTCCGGCCAGAAAGGCGGGACTTTGACCGCGGCCGGATCGAGGCCTGACCGAGCGCCACTCCCTTTTTCGTATGGCCGGTGTGGATCTTGACTGCCGAACCAAAAACAGAAGGGCGCGTTCTCGGGAACGGATTTGAGGAACTGAGCAAGATTCTTGAATTGCGGCCCGGCAGGGTTGCGGGTGTAACCGCCCGCTTTGAAATTTCCGGGCCCCCAACCTTTGCGCGTCGAGCCGATGGCGTAGCCAGCTTTTTCGAGAAGATCCGGATAGACGGGGAATTCCTTCGGCAAAAAGCCCCAAAGACAGCTTCCTTCTTTCAGCCGATGGGGGTATTGGCCGGTCAACATGGCCGCGCGGGAGGGCGTGCAGGATGGAGCGGCGCTGAAACAATAATTGAACTGGATTCCCTCGCGAGCCACGCGATCGAAGGCAGGCGTGCGGACGACGTGATCCCCGTAAGCGCCGGCGTGTGGCCAGCTCCAATCATCCGCCAAACAGTAGAGAATATTGGGGCGCGGCGTCGTCGCCGCGCCAGCCACGGAGCAAAAGAAGCAGAACAGAAACGCGCAGAAAAACTTTTTGCCTGCCGCCCGCACTAAGCCGACGAAAAACGAACGTCTGGGCAATCTGGCGATTTGTGGAGTGCTCATCGAATGGGGTGCGTTCATTTGAGCCTTACCCAAGCCGGCATCGAACAGGTGAGCGTTGACGGCTATTCAATTCGGGTGAATGCGCCGGAGCGTAACAACAGCTCTTGGAAGCGTCGATGGGAAACAACAAGGTCAACGGGAGATCCAGCGCTGGCTGGGAGCAGAGTTCAAAAAATTCTTTCGATGGCGACACGGGTGTGCAAAGATCCGGCTCCCACTCAGAGTTTCGCTAAATCGCCTGCGGCGGTTTAGCGCCGTCCGCACTGTCCCGAACCCAAACAAATCCTGATTCTATGAAAGTCTTGAGAGAATTATTCCAAATGAAACCACTCGCTCGAACGGTGGTTCTCGCGCTGGGAATCGCTTTCGAAACGTCCCTCGTTTCTGCCCAGACTTTAACCAACGGGTTGATTGCATACTGGCCGCTCGATCAAGTCCAAGGCGCCAAAACCCCCGACGTTGTCAATGGGTACGACATGGATTTGAATAATCTCACCGCCAGCGATCTTGTCGACGGGAAGCGAGGGAAAGCATTTTCCTTCGACACGACACGCAAGACATTATTGAGCCGGGTCCATTCCGCCACGGACGAGCTGCCCGCGAACAAACACGATTCCTTTACCGTTTGCATGTGGACGATGGTGGATTACGCGAACCAGTTGGACAACGGATCGCCCGTGACGGACCGGCGGGTGTTTTCCGAAGCAAGCACCACCAGCAGCGACCCGCTCTTTAATATTGGCACTCACACCTCCGGCGCGGACGCCTCGGTGGATCTTTATCTGCGCCAATCCGGGTGGACCACGGTGAATCACATCCATAGCACCGCACAACCCTTCGACGGGCAATGGCATCATATCGCCTTCGTCCAAGAGGCGGGAGTGCGCCGGATTTACATCGACGGCGTTTTAGACGACTTGCAAATACCGGACAAACCAGCGGGCGTTTGGAAGGTGAACGATACGACGATCGGCGGCATTCTGCGGGCCTCCGCGTCGCACCAGGTCACTGGATTGATCGATGACGTTGCCATCTGGAAGCGCGCTTTGACAGAAGCTGAGATTGGCCAGGTGATAACCCAAGGAATTCCCGCCGTCTCGAGCAATCCGTTGCCTTTGGAAATCCGGAAATTCGCGCCTGAATTCCTGACGGTGGCGAAAGGCGATTCTGTCGTGCTGCACTGGGATGTGACCAAAGATGCGACGATCACGATCGACCAAGGCATCGGCAACGTCAGCGCCAGCACCGTTGCGGGCGTGGGCAGCATGTCTGTGCCGATCAATCAAACCACGACATTTACGCTCACTGCGACGCGCGGCAGCCAATCGATCTCAGCTCAGGCGACCGTTGGAGTTTTGGCCGGGGCAGCTTCGGGCTGGCATCTGCTCGAAAATTTCCAGAGTTATCCGGCTGGGTCGATGGTCGGGAAAGGACCTTGGAAAAATCCGGAGGGCGAGGCGCACGTGCTGGATCTTGGGGCGAACAAGGTTTTGGGATTCAATGCCGCGAACAACGATAATTTGAGCGCGCTCGATTTGCAGTCGCTCACACTGAAAGAAGGGCAGAAAGCCACGCTCTTTTTCCGAGTGTATGCCTCGACCAGCGGATTGCCCAACGCCGTGGGAATCAACCTTGGCTTGACCGACCGGCCCATCCGTTTCTCCAGCGACTTCGATCAAAACGTCGGGCCGTACCTTCGCTTCGAGAAAGCGGATGTGGATTCAACCTTGACGGTGAACGCGCGGAATGGCGTTGGAGCGGGCTACGAACCAGCCGCCACGACGCTCGAATACGGCAAGGTCTATAACGTTTGGATCGACATCGAAAACAAGCCGTTCGATCTGACCGCAGGCACGACTGGAGACAGTTATTCGGTGTATGTTCAAGCCGAGGGCCAGGCTGCGCGCACGTTGCTCTTTCAGGATTTCGCAGGCGATCGCAACCCAAACGGCGATGCGGACACGGGCGGCGCCTCTACAAATTTGAATTCATTGGCGATTGTTGAACGGGGCGCTGGGCAGGCCACCGACACGGTTCTCTTTGACGACTTTTTCTTGAGCAACGGCGCGTTCAACAGCACGGCGCCGGTGAGCGCCTCGTCCTTCACAAAGTCCGCCGCAGCGCCGCAATTTCTGGCCTCGTCATTGCGCCTGAATCGCGGAGCCAAAACTTTCAGCTTTGATTGGCAATCAGAACCCGGGGCGGTTTACAACATTGAAAAGAAAAACAGTTTGACCGATGCCTGGGCCAATATCGGAACAGTCACGGGCGGCGCGGGAGCTTCGAGTTCATTTACCGATCCGAACGCGTCGGGAACAACCGCCTTTTACCGGGTGTCACGCTAGAAGGGCAATTTTCGAGCAGACTTATTCGAGCGCATTTAGGCCACGATTTTTCGCGGCATGGGCGCTCGCCACATGAGCAGCGCGAAGACGGCCATAGCCGCCGCCAAATCCAGCGCCAAACAGACCAGCATCACGCGCGGGCCAACTTTTTCGAAGAGCTGTCCGATCAACCAGGGCAGGAACATCCCCCCAACTCCAGCCCCGACAAAAAACCAGCGTGTGACCCGGCTCGTGGTGATCAGCCGCCGGGTCGCCCATGCCAAAATCGTGGGAAAGATGGAAGCCAGAAAAATGCCGAGGCCTGCGGTCCCTGCCCACAAGATTATTTTCGATTCGGGCCATACGAGCAGCATCGCGACGCTTGCGAGGGCGCCGAGTAGGTCCACGAGCAAGATCGTTCGCGGCCGCCATTTCGCGGTCAAGAAGATGCCGAGGAGCCGTCCGGCTGTGAACGTCACCCAGAACGCAGACGTCAAGTAAGCGGCCGTTGCCGGCAGGGCCATTTTTAATTTTACCGCGTAAGAAAAAATCCAGCCGCTGAAGCTCCCCTCAGCTCCGCCGTAAAGAAAATAAAACAGGGCGATCAGGAAAACCAAATCGCGCGCTTCCTGGCCGATCGGCTTTTCTTCGTCCACCGTTTTGGTCCGCGCGGGGCTGCGGTTCCACAGCAGCAACGGGACGATCGGCGCCATGGCCATGGCCATCGCCCAGTAGGCCCAACCGATCGTTCCTGTTTTGGCCAGCGAATGGCCCGCCAGCAACGGCGCGATGCAGGCGCCAATCCCAAAACAAAAGTGCAGTCCATTCAAATATGGCCCCGCTTTTTCCGGCCGTTGCCAAACCAGCAGCGTGTTGCAGCCAATGTCGAACATGACCTCCGCGATTCCCATCACGAAAAGAACGGCGATCAAGGCTGGCAAACTGCGCATGAGCGGGACCAGCGCCATCAAGCCCGCCATGAGAAACACCATCGAGCCCAGCAGCGGGTTGCCGCGAAACCGGTCGAACAGCTTCCCAATCGTAAAAGCGCCTGTCAGATAACCGGTCGAGCGAACCGCAAATAGCAGGCTGGCATGGCGCAGGTCCGTGCGGGCTTGTTCGGCTAGGGCCGGCAAGGTGGGACCGAGCGCGGCCACCATCAAACCAAGCGCCAGGTTCGTGTAGAAATAAGCAAAAACATTTAATCGGCCGGCGCTGGCTCTCTCCTTCATTTTAGAATTCCAATTCACTCACCGATCGGAACGACCGCGGGCTACGTGACTAATCTTCTCGGCTGGCCGCAAAAGCCGCTCAGGGCTGAGCGGCCGGCTTGATCCACCCGTGCCATCGATAATAGTACCAGCCCAGAATTTCGTGGAGGTAAGTTTGGAGCGCGAAAAACCCTTCGAGGTCCGGAACAGCTTTCAATTTGCCGGGCGTTTCCAAACGGCTCAAGCCCGAGAAATCGCAACCAGCCGGTTCGACGGCAACTCCCGCCGTCTGGAAAATCGCTACGGCTCGTTTCATGTGAGAGGCGGAGGTGACCACAATTACTTTCTTCCACGCTTTTTGCTTAAATATTTTCTGCACCTGGACCGCTTCGTCGTAGGTGCTCTTGGCAGGCTGCAGCGTCGTGATCGGAAGTGGCACGAGATTCCAAGCCAGAAACCACCGCTCGAGCAGCTGAGCTTCGTTCGGTTTTTTCTCTTGAAAGCCGCCGCCGCCCAGAATGAGTGTTCCGGCTTTTTTTAAGCGCATCAGTTCAACTGCGGTGAGCGCACGATCGGCCGTATCGGCCAGTTGAAAACCAAAAACGTCGTTGCTCGAAGGAATCAGCGTTCCTCCCAGCATGACCACAGCATCGGCCGGAGCAAGCTGATCGAGCTTAACGCCCGCATAAGGTTTTTCGAGGGAAGCCAGCAAACGAAATGGCACGTTCGTGCTTCCGATGACAGAGATGACGATGGCGAGGCTGGCGCAGCCTAGCGCAGCCAAGAGTTTGCGTTTGACTAAAAACCAAATGGTCCCGAGCACGAAAAGAAACCATAAGAACCCGATCGGCTGAAGGAGCGGCGCGACTGCGCGCGTAAATTCGAAGGACATGGCGGGAAGCTACCAATCCGCCTGTTCAAAGCAAAACCATTCGGAAGCCGTGGCCCAGCGGGCTGGCGCTCACGCAATCTTCTCGAGCCGCACCACGCGGGCGGTCAAATCTGATTTCTTGAATTCGGCCTTTTGTTTCCCTTCCGCCAATCCTTTCGCACGCGCGGCTTTTTCGTTTTCGGCCTCGACGTCCATGGACATGTCGATCGTGGCGGTCAGGCGGATTTGGATTCGGAATTTCTTCCGCGCCGGCGGCGGAGCAGGTTTGATCAAGGCAGGGCTGAATCGTTTCTTTGGCTTGGCCGATTTTGAAACGGGGGCGGGGCGGAGGCGTTCGTGCGTTTCCGGGACCTGGATTTGCTCATATTTGATCCCGATGATTTTCGTGCCTTCAGCGTAAGGGAGCGCTCGTGGAAAAACGAAATACGAGACTTGGCGTTTCCGAATGAAGCCGACCATTCCGAAATCTTTTTTTGTTCCGACGGAGGGCTGGAAAACCGTCAGCACGCGGTTCTCCCGGACTGCTTTCATAAACTCGTGATTTTGCTCGGGCGAACTCCAAAGCGTCACCACTTTGGGCTGGCCGCCGGCTTGCACGAGCGCCGTGAATCGGACTGTTTTGACTTCGCTCATCTTGAACAAAGTCCCGCAGCTCGCGGCGGAGGTCAAGATTGAGCCACAACAAGCCAACGCATGCGAAGCTCCAGGGTGCGGTGCGCGAATAGTAAGCGAGTTAGTTCGCCAGACCCTGAACCGCATGGCCGCGGTTCTCGACGGCTGTCAGATGCGCTCGAATTCGCCATGCCCATTGCCCCTCCTCCAACTTGCCTGGCTCCGGCAGTCACTTCCCGGCCCAAGGCGTGGCAAGCCAAGCTGAATTGGCGCATGATCCGGCGCGCGTCGCCTCCCAAACGCCGGGCCAGTTCGAGGCAACGAGATTTTCGCGAAATCTATTTCTTATTCAGCGAGGCGGCCATCCAGGAACAGGCCAGCCGCTGCATTCAATGCGTGCAGCCCTTCTGCCGGACTGGTTGTCCGCTCGCCAATCGGATTCCAGAATGGCTCGCGCTGGCCGCCGACGGAAAATTTCTGGAAGCAGCGGAGGTTTCGCAAAGCACGAGCAACATGCCGGAGATTTGCTCGCGCGTCTGCCCGCAGGAGAAGTTGTGCGAAGGGGCCTGCATTCTCAACGCCCGTTCCGAGCCGGTCGCAATCGGCGCCGTGGAAAAGTTCATCAATGAATATGCGTTCGCGCACGGAACGCCAGACACGACCGTCGCAACTCCGAATGGCGCTGCGGTTGCGGTGGTCGGCGCCGGGCCCGCCGGCTTGGCTTGCGCGGACGAACTGGCGAAATTGGGTTATGCCGTGACAGTCTTCGAAGCGCTCGAAGAGGCGGGCGGGTTGCTGGTCTATGGAATTCCTGCGTTCAAGCTCGAGAAATCAATCGTGCGGCGGCGAATCGACGTCATGGCGCGGCGCGGCATCCGCTTTCGAACCGGCGCGCGCCTGGGCGATCAAATCTCGCTGGCGGACTTGCGGCGCGATTTCGAGGCGGTGTTCCTCGGGATCGGCGCGCAAAAGCCGAAAGCGCTTGATGTCCCCGGCGGCGACGCGATCGGCGTCTTCGATGCCATTCCGTTTCTCGTCCAGAAAAACGTCGGCACTTCAGCGGGCTTGGCGCCGATTCAAGTCGAGGGGAAAAGCGTTGCCGTGCTTGGCGGCGGCGACACCGCGATGGATTGTTTGCGAACCGCCATTCGGAGCGGCGCGGGCGACGCTCGGTGCCTTTATCGTCGCGACGAAGCGAACATGCCCGGGAGCAAAAAAGAATACTTCAATGCTTTGGAGGAAGGCGCGATTTTTGAGTTCTTGACCGCGCCAGTCCGCCTGGAAGTGAATGCCGCGAATCAGGTCACCGGAGTGTGGTGCCAGCGCATGGAATTGGGTGCGCCCGACGCCAGCGGCCGCCGGCGCCCTCGGCCAATTCCAGGATCGGAATTCTTGGTAACCGCGGAAGTGGTGCTGGTGGCGTACGGTTTCGATCCCGTCCCATTCCCGAAGACGTCAAACGAATTCGCGGGTTTGCTGCTCGACTCGAGCGGCTGCATCATCGTCGACAAAAACCAAATGACCTCGTTGCCAGGTGTGTTTTCCGGCGGCGACCTGGTGCGCGGACCGAGCCTGGTTGTGCACGCGGTCCGAGACGGACGCCAAGCCGCGGCTGGGATCGATCGCTATTTCGCGAACCGCGGTAGTTGAGCTCCCCCGCGCGAGACGGTTCTTTAGGTTGACCAAAATCCTTTCAGCGTTTTACGGGATTATATCGTTCCCAAACGCAGAAACTTTACCCGCTGAAACCCCAGCCTAACCGATTATTTCTTGCGCTTGGATGTTGCGCGCTTGGTTGAAGGCGGTGGCGGAGTGTTGAGCATCCGCTTTAACGCAGATTTGAAGTCCAGACTGTGCGCGGAGATTGGTGCATCTTTCGGCAAGGGCCGATCACAACACTGATTCTCGATCAAATCAAGGGCATACACGATTCGAGAATGAGAAAAAATTCACAAGATAAGCATTTGACGTGAAATCTGCGGCGTACTACTTTGGCGGGAGATCGCATGACAGACTAATTTTGCTAGGGAATATGGCGGCACCAACAATAAATATCCCAAGCGAAGCATTGCCCGATCTCAAAACAATCGCAGGGCTTGAAGATGAGCTTTTTAATGCCCTGATTCTGGCAATTCAAGAAACAGAGCCGACCCTCACGCGCGGGCAGATGGCGCGCCGAATTGCTGAAAAAGTTAAGTTGCCAGAGGCAACTTTGAGAGCCGTTTTGGGCACGGCGTTTGTTTTATTTAATCTGAAGGAGAAATCCGGCGTGGCCATTCAAAGCCAAGAGCTGGCAGACAGCATTGTCAATTCAGAAGTCGTGGGGAAGTCAGCAGATTTTCCAGCCGCCACAAAATCAAAGTTAGGCGCTCGCTTGGTTCAACTGATTGCATTGGACACGCCGCTGGGCATAACTTCAAAAGCCGTTGATGTAATGACGGAGCATGAGCGGATTTATTGCGGAGCGCGAATCCTATCTGATATTCGCCCCGTCTTTTCAGGCAAAACGGATTCGGCTTCCGGCGCCGTTATTGTCCACAATTTGCAAATTGGCTTTCACCAGATGGGAAAACACCAAGAGTTCTACGTTGCCCTCGATACGGACGATATTAAGGCATTGAAATCTGTGATTGAACGAGCTGAACAAAAAACCGTGGCGCTCGAATCCATTTTGAAAAAATCAAACGTCCCATATCTTAGGGTGTAAGATGAACGCATTAGCCTTAGAACCACAAACCGGAAGCTGGAGGATTAATCGCCTCAGCAATTCTCTCGGCAATGGCCGCTGGAAATGTGAAATTGAGGATGACGTTTCGGAATCCCCATCAAAGCAGTCCGACGAAGGCTCCCTTTCACCGGAATTGATTCGTTACCTTTTTGAGAAGGGGCAAATGGCTTGCAATGTAGAAAGGTTGTGGCGTGACCTAACTCAGAAATGGAGAACACATGGTGGTCACGTTCAAAGTCCTGAACGCGCTCATTGTGTTTATCTGCCAGCGTTAGGCATTGTCGAACAGGCAGCGGACACGGATGCTGAATTGCAGGTGATCTTTAGAGGGCTTGTCGATAATTGGAAATCAGCGACCGGAGGATATTCTTTGACTTACCGTCGTTACGCCCATCCTTCATACCAAGCGATTCTTACACTTGGTAAAAGGGAGGTTGTCCCAATGATTTTGCGTGAACTCCAACAACATCCTGACCTTTGGTTTGAGGCTTTGAAGGTGTTAACGAATAAGAACCCGGCTGCGAACGCCAAAACTTTTGATGAGGCAGTTCAATGCTGGGTTGAGTGGGGAAAGAAAGAGAATCTCATTCCTTAAAATGCTGCCACCTACACTGGCTGCTCATTTTCCCAAACTTCCGGCCGACGGTGCGAAAAAGACAAGTGATGCTACGCCCCAATATAACTGCATCGCTTGGTCAGCGGCGCGGGATCAGACCCGCTGGTGGCAACCTGAAATAATAAATCCTTGGGATTATTGGCCTCCGGGAGTGCCGAATGATGGTTCTTTTGATTGTTTTGTCGCTCTCTTTGAAACGCTTGGATATAGCAAATGCGGCGACTCAAATTTAGAAGCCGTTTACGAAAAAGTCGCATTATACGCCGATGGTCAGGGCTTTACTCATGTCGCTAGCCAGCTTTGTTCTGGAGCATGGACCAGCAAACTAGGTCCCTGCGAAGATATTCAACACAATTCCCTTGATTCTCTGGAAGGAAATGTGCGGTTTGAATACGGCGCAGTGAGACAAATCATGAAAAGGCGTTGCGGTTGGAAGGATGCTTTGACCAGATTGGTCTTCAAGGTGAAGTCGTTCACCTTGCCCTGATTCGTTTCCTGCCCAAATTAACTCGCGAGTTCGTTTTCTTTACTAGTCATTCATAACGCCTGTGAAGCCTGCTTAGTCAGACGGCTTGGCGATAGGTCAAGCCTTTGTCTTCCATCGGAACAAAATTTTTCATGCGCTGCCCGTTTGTCGTTGCGCGATGGCTCCAACGAAAAGCGAATTCGTCGGCGTGTTTCTGAAGATGTTCGGGGCTGACATGATGCCACGAACCATAAATGCCCTTTTAGCAGGCTGAAAAAAGATTCCGCCCTGTTGGTTGACCCGATGGAACCGTCCTCGTTTTTTCGCTCGGATTCGAGTTTTGAATGATTCACCGAATTGTGCTGCTTCCATTGCTGCAGCGGATTTTTGTAAGCCGGATGTTCGTCTGCGTTAACAACCGGGTCTTTGCTCACACATTGAGCCAATGCTTTTCCAAGGTTGTGCTGATTCGATTCACTGACGCAATCACTTTCACGCGGGCATTGCCGCTGCGTTCGATCAAAGCGACAACGGGAGTTTTCGGGGCTGCCTTGATTGTCTTATCACCTTTGCCGCCAACGAAACATTCGTCAGCTTCGACAACGCTGGTGAGTTTCGGCGTGGATTCGTCAGGCCCCATTGCAAAGCGAATCCGGTGTGCCATGAACCACGCGGTCTCGTATGTAATGTCGAGCATCCGATGAAGTTGGTTTGCGCTCATGGATTTCTTTGATGAGCAAACGAGGAACATCGCCAATAGGCATTTGGAAATCGGAATGTGCGAACCTTCCCTCCACCCAATGCCGAAGTTTGGGCGCGTCAGCGGCGTCGCCGGATTTTGAACACCGTCGGTTGTGCGTCCAAAAAGACCACGACCTCTTTGAGTTCGGGCAAGGGAATGTTCTCGGGAATTTTCGCGACGAATGTCTCTTCTCGCCAGCCGTCGTTCGTGGGACTGCCGTTCGATTCAAAAGCCGCCTTGAACTTGAAATTTCCGAAGAGCAGAAGCACTCGGAGCCTCGAAGGATTCGTGAGCGGCGCTGTTTCTGGTTTGAGAATCAAAAGCTCAATCCCGTTTTCAATCGATTCGTCATCCGCATTCAGCAGCTGATACCCGGAAACGGTGGCTTCAAACGAGTCGACCACGAGTTTTCCGAGCTCGGTTTTTTCTGTTCGCGCTGACGAGCGTTCACGCGCCGCCATCTGTTGTTGCACCGCTTCCATCAGCCGCGCGCGCGGATTTGGTTTATCCGTGTGGCAACCGACTCCGCCGAGAACACCGATCAGCACGGCGGCGACTTGCGCCTTCCCGATGAGCGAGGGAACCATTTCGCGAGCTTAGGGAATCTGCCTCGAGAAGGAAACCATCGAGCTTTCCCCGGAGCGGACGGTCGAAGGCTGCTTGCTCTTGATCGTGCTCTTGCTCTTGCTCAAAAGAAGGAACAGGAGAGCGGGATCAAGAGCAGGAGCAAGATCAAGAGCAAGAGGACGTTCATGGGCACAATGCGCCTCCGAGCGTTGGTCGTCGTCTTTCCTCGATCCGCGGCATTGCCATCCCGCCGGCTCTTTCGCTGCAGAACGAGCTGTGGCATAGTCCTCGCGCATGCTTCAACTCGGTTCGCTCGATCTCAAATCGAATTTGTTTTTGTCGCCGCTGGCCGGTTACACCAACCTGCCGTTTCGGCTGACGATTCGTGAGCTGGGGGGGTTGGATTTGGCGACCACCGATCTCGTGAACGCGCGATCGCTCCTCGAAAAAAATCCCAAAGCGCTGAAGCTAATCGAAACTTGCCCGGCCGACCGGCCGCTGGCAGTGCAGCTTTTTGGCTCCGTGCCGGAGGAAATGCGGGACGCCGCTTTGTGCCTGGAATCCTTGGGGATTGCTTCGGTCGACATCAACATGGGATGCCCTGTCCGCAAAGTCTGCCGCGTCGGCGGCGGTTCCGCCATGATGACGGAGTTGTCCAAAACCGCGCAACTGGTCGAGGGAATGGTTCGGGCGTTGAAGATTCCAGTCACCGCGAAAATGCGGCTGGGCTGGGATGAAGATAACTTGACGGCGCCCGACCTTGCGCGGGCGATCGAGGATGCCGGCGCTTCCGCTGTATTCGTGCACGGCCGAACGCGGGAGCAGGGGTTTGGCGGGAAAGTGAATTTGGCCGGGATACGCGCCGTGGTTAAGGCGGTGCGGCGAATTCCTGTGATTGGCAATGGCGATGTGACGACGCCGCAAGCAGCCAAACAGATGCTGGATGAAACGGGCTGCTCGGGGGTGAGCATCGGGCGCGGCGCGTTTTACAATCCATGGATTTTTCTGCAGACGCGGCAGCACCTCGAAACGGGCGAAGTGCCGGTCGAACCGAGCTTCAGCGAACGATTGCGCGTGCTGCGCCGGCATTTCGATCTGATGGTCGAAACATTCGGAGAGACGCATGGCTGCCGGATGTTTCGCAAGGTTGGACCGTGGTATGCGAAGCGCTTCGGGCCGGCCAATCTGTTCAACAAACGAATCGTTCAAATTTCAAGCCGCGAGCAATTTGAAGTCGTTCTGAGCGATTACATCGATTGGCGGAAACAATTCCTGGATGGTGAAGGCAATCTCAAGCCGAACTACCGGCCTCCGCCGCTCTCGGCTTCCTTTCAAGATGAGGCTGAGCCCGCCGCGGCTCGGCGCGAATCGATTCCTGTCCCGAGCGGAGCTGTGGATTTGTGGTGAGTCCGTGCGATCCGTCCGAACGCCACGATCAACTCACGGATTCACGGTGATCTGATTCCAATCGTAGCCGTGCGAGGCCGCGTAACTTTGAAGGATCCGCTCATTTTCAATCAGCACCGCGCGCACGACCCCGGAATCGTCAGCGTGGCCGAATTCCGGAACAAAATCGGGAATGAGATCGTATTGACGATGGGCGTAAACCAGAGCGAAGACCGCGCTCGCCAGCGTGACGAAGGGCAACTCGTCCGCCGCGCCCTCGGCGAAGTCTTCCACGACATTGGCAAGGAACTCGAGTTGGTCCACCAGATGCGGGAATTTCGGGGCGTTGATCTGGGCGAATTCGACTTTCAAAAAAGGCAATTTCTTGTGAACGCCGCGCATGATCCGCGGGGTCACCTTGGTGGCCCCGTTGTGAAGAAATTTCGCGATCTCTGGCATGCGGGGAGTCTGTTCGAACGGCCCAACCCTGGCAAGGGGGAGATTCACGCCCGGTCCGGTCAGCGAAAACCTGAGCGCAATTAGGGTGGTTACGGGCCGGCGGACGGAGCCAAACTCGCGGGCCGGTGGTTGAATTAACGGGATTTGCCGGTGCGATTGGAAAGAGAGTCCCGCTAATTCAAAGCGGCCGCTCGCTAGACAACTTCCACCGGACAACAGGGAATCGCCTTCAGAAAGGCTTCGCCATACCGTTTGTTCAGAATCCGGTTGTCGAGCACCACCACGATGCCTTGATCGGTTTTCGTTCGAATCAACCGGCCAACGCCCTGGCGGAATTTCAGGATCGCCTCGGGCAAGGAGAATTCCGCAAACGCATTGCCGCCGCGCGCCAATATTTTCTCGATGCGGGCTTCGATTAACGGGTGATCCGGCACCGCAAAAGGCAAACGGGTGATGATCACGTTCGACAAGGCTGCGCCAGGCACGTCAATTCCCTGCCAAAAACTGTCCGTCCCGAACAAGACCGAATCGATGTTGTCTTTGAATTTTTCGAGCATCACCGAACGCGGCGTGCCTGTCCCCTGCACGAAATAATCAAGGCCGAGCTCTTTAAAGAACGGTTCCATGGCCCGCCCGATTTCCTGCATGAGCCGCGTGTTCGTGAACAACACGATCGCCTTGCCATGCGTCATCCGAACAAAGTGATCGATCCATTTGATCAACGCGTCGCGGTAAGCGGCCTCCCGCGGATCCGGCATTTTGTTCACCACATAAATTTTCATCTGCCGTTGGTAATCGAACGGTGAACCCGTTTGGAGCAACCGGGCCTTCTCTCCTCCAACCCGGCGTGCGAAATAGTCGAGCCCCGAAGCCCTTTCCGGGCGCACCGCGGTGCGGTTTGCTTTCTGTTCGGATTCGTCGGCTGCTTTCGATTTGCCCGAAGGAGCCTTTGCTTCCGGCACCTTGAGCGCGAGGGTGGCGCTTGTCATGACAATCGAAGTCTCAGTTTCGAAAAGCCGGGCGCGCAGGTAGGCCGCCACTTCCACGGGCGCCGCGTTCAATGCCACATTGCGCTGGGTTTTCCCCGAGCGTTCGACCCAATAAACGTAATCCTCCGCCTCCTGGCTGAGAAACACCGCCACGGACTCGCGCAATTCCGCGAGCCGCCGGTTGCACTCGAGGAGTTCGAGCCCGGTGTCCTTGTTGTCAGTTTGTTTAATCAAATCGCTGACGGCCGCGCGCAGGTTTTGCAGCGGCAACGTCAGCTCATCGTGAACGAGTTCAGGTTTGCGAATGCGCAATTCGGTCCAACCGCGCATCCGTTCCCCAGGCGCTTTGCTTTCGCGCGATTGCGCCAACTGTTCACAAGCCTCCTCCACCGCGACGAAAAACTCATCGGCTTTTCCGAGCAACTCCGAAACGAGCGGCACGACGCTGGGCACTTGCAGGGTGGTGAGAAGTCCTTTTTCGGTGCGAGGATTCCAAAGCCGTTGTAGAGCGAACCGGACCTGGCCATGGGAAATGCTCAAGCCGATATGCTTGGCGGCCACGCTCTCGACGGTGTGCGCCTCGTCAAAAATGACGAAATCGTTTTTGAACAGCACGCCCGCTTTCGACTCCTCATCCGCCCGGGCGAGCAGCGTGAAAAACAAAGTGTGGTTGACCACCAACACGTCCGCGGCCAAAATGCGGCTCCGCGCGCGCTGAAAAAAACAGACGCCATGGTCCTTGGCGAAATCGGAGCCCTGGCCGCAAAGCTTCGGAGAACAGAGCCCGCGTTCGGAACAGACGTGCTGCCAAACTCGCGGGTCCGGTTCGACCTCGAAATCGGAAAGGCTGCCATCCTCGGTTTTCTGCGCCCATTCCGCGATGCGCTTTAACTCCTCGCCTTCGGGCGAAGTGAACAGCTCGCGCGTCTGCTGAAGCGCCCGGTGTAGCCGCCGCGTGCAGAGATAATTTCCCCGGCCTTTGAGCATGGTGAATTGGAATTTGACTGGCAACACCTGCGCAAGCATGGGCAGATCTTTTTCCGTCAGCTGCTCCTGTAAATTAATCGTGTGCGTCGAGATGATTGCTTTGCGGTTGGACTGGACGGCGTGAAAAATCGCGGGGATTAAATAGGCCAGGCTTTTGCCGACGCCCGTGCCGGCTTCAACGAGCAGATGTTCTCGTTGTTCCAGCGCGCGGGCCACGGCGACGGCCATTTGCTGCTGCTCCGGCCGGTATTCAAAATTCCGGGAACGGGCCAGCAAACCCGAGGGCGAAAAAATCTTTTCGACGACCGCCGGCAAATTGGTTTCTCGTCCGGCAGGCTCGTTTTCAACAAGACTAATCATGCTGCGTTGAGTGGCTCGGCAGCGGTCGCGCCTTGGTCGCAACCGGCTTATTCACGCGGGCGCCGCACGACGACTTCTTGCGCGGCCCGGTTCTTTACAATCATATTCGCGGGCAGAATACCACGCCAAAAAACGTTTGGATAGATAATCGAGCCTTTGCCCAAAACGCTCCCTGGATTCAGCACGGAATTGCAGCCGACCTCAGCCGCGTCGCCCAATAACGCGCCGAATTTCCTGAGCCCGGTATCAAACGGCTGGCCGTCCATCTCGACCGTGACGTTCCCTTGCACCAACTTAATGTTCGAGATCTTGACCCCCGCGCCGAGATGAGCTTTGTGGCCCAGAATCGAATCCCCCACATAACTGAAGTGCGGCACTTGCGCGTGGTTGAAGAGCAAAACGTTTTTGAATTCACACGCATTGCCGAGCACACAGTTGTCACCCACAATCACGTCTTCACGCAAATAAGCGTTGTGGCGGATCTGGCAATTGCGCCCAATGATGGCTGGCCCTTTTATCATCGCGCCTTCTTCGATGACTGTCCCTTCGCCAATCTGGACCTTTTCGCCGATGAAAACTCTCCCTTCAGCCCGGTGATGCTGGCCGGGACGCAACGCGCTCTCCAAATACGGCCGGATTTTTTTGAGAGCGTCCCAGGCGAACTTGCAGCCGTCGAACACGGCCGCGTGTTGGGTTTGGGTTAAATCGAAAAGGGCCTCGGGCTCGAACATCACGCCAAGCTAAGAAAAAGCCCCGGGCGAGCAAACAGAAAAAAGGCAACTGCTCAGGTGGATGGAACGGCGGGCAAGCGCGCAGTCATGGATTGAAACGTCGCTTGCTCAACAGCGGTTTGCCATTCCCCCTGACGCTTGTTTGCCGCAGTTCGCTCGCACAGTCGTGGCGCTCCGTGCTCATGCGCACCATCACGCCTCCATGACGATTTACAGCCAAAGCGACAACCGGTATTCTTCGCGGTGAAGATGACGCCCAACAGCTACATCATCCTCGCCGCGTTCTGCGCAATGGTCGCCAGCCCGTATTTGCTGCGGCGGTTTTCCCGCGCTGGCACGGACGCCTACGGGACGTTCGCCGTCGGCGCACGAAACTTCGGATGGTTTCGCATCATGGCGGGGTTGAGCGCCACGTTCGTTGGCGGTGCTGCCGTCATAAATCTCGCGGGGCTGGGCTACGCGTTTGGTTGGTATGGGCTTTCTGACGTGATTCCAACTTCGGTAGCTCTGGTCGCGTCGGCAGTCATCATCGTGCCGATACTGGCGCGACGACGGAACATCAGCTTGGGCGGCTATCTCCAAGGCTCAGGCAAACTCGTCAGTGCGGCGACGGGCCTTCTCTCGACGGTGGTTTACACGCTGATTACGGCGGCGCAAATTGTCGCTCTCATCCGAGTCGTTCAACCATACTTTGCCGTTCCCGCTTCGCTGATTGCGCTGATTGCGACCGTAGCCGTTGCCGCCTACTTGCTTTACGGCGGTTACGCATCCGTCACCGTCACCGATGTCATCCAGTTCATCGTGATGACGCTTTGCTACTTCGCGCTCGTTGGCGTTACGCTGCTTGTCGGCGCTCCGCCCGCCGCGGCTGCGCCGATTGCCACGAAAGTCATGTCGCTTGACCTCATTCTTTTGCTGGCGCTTCCACTATTGTTTGTTCCCGTTTCCCAAGACCTGCACATCCGGATCAATTCGGCTGCCAGCCCGCGAGACGCCAAGCTTGGCGTGGCGCTCGCCGGACTCTGCTACTTCCTGTTTGGTCTGATTTCCGTGAGCGTGGGCCGGACGATGGCGATCGCTGGCATAGAACTGAAATCCCCCGACGATGCCGTTCCCACTTTTCTCGCCAGCCATTTCGGGACGTTCGCCGTGATTCCCACCATCGCCGTCATCGCCGTCGTGGTTTCGACGCTCGACTCGGTTCTCTTTGCATCAGCCTCCTCCTTGTCCTACGACTTTTGGGACAAGGTTGCGGACAAGGAGCATCAGAAGGATTCGGCTCACCCGCGAATCGCCACGCTCGTGGTTCTCGGCATCGCGCTTTTCATTTCGCTGCAAACGCCGCGCATCCTGCAACTCATCCTGGCCGCGCTTGTCATTTACGTTTCGGTGCTGCTGCCAATGCTCGTTGGCAAATATCTTGAGAAGCAATCGAACGCGGTTGGCGTCGTGGCCTTCACCGCCTTGGCTGCCGTGACCATGTTGGAAACCATCGGCTTCGCCGCGCCGTTTCGCGCGTTTCTTTACACCGGCGTTCATCTTGTTGCCGTTGCCTGCATTCCGCGTGAAAGAAACGCATGAGCGACTTCACCCAAGATAGCCATTTGGCGGAGCAACATGGAATCCAAGAAGATTTGGAAAGCGCGTCGCTTTTTGCCGGTTACTTAGAACCGACCAGCGGATGCACCGACATTATTCGCGCACTTCACTCCGCGATCAGCAGCCCTACCGGAGCGCTCCCGCAGAAATATCTTTACGCTTCTTTGGGCGGCGCTGAACTCTGGAAAAATCTCTGCACCGCGCGAGATAGCCACATTCACGAAGTTTACGACGCTTTCCCGCTCGGTCGTGGAATAAACCAGTTCACGACGAAGTTTGCTGAATTAGCGCGCGCGGCAATCGCGCAAAGTCAGAATGTGGGCTTTGCCGCGCTGGGTGCTGGAACGGGTGACAGAGAGGCGCGCATCGTTGAATGGCTCGGTGACACTTTCTCCGTAAAAGTTCAACCTCTTTTGGTGGACACTTCCAGCGAACTGCTTGGCGACTCGCTACGCGCCTTTGCCGAACACACGCGGCATGTTCATCCGCAGTTCGCCGTATTGGATTTCGAGCAACCTGCGGGGGAAGAACAGTTGGCCGCACTCCGGAGACGTTTTGGAAATATCCCGACGATCTTTGCGTTTTTCGGCAACACGTTTGGGAATCTAGATCAAAGGGCGTTCCTCGACTCAATGACGCGCGTGATGCAGCCGAATGACCTTCTTCTTTGCGAACTGCTAATCGTTCAAGACAAGGCCACGCGATTGCCGGGACAGACCGACGACAACGAGCGCACCGTTGAAGATCCCAGTTTCAAACCGCAAGCTGACAAACGCAGCCAATTCATAGTTGACCCGTTGCGCGCTTTGGGCTTGAACCCACGAATAGACGAAAAGCGCACGAGGAAAATAGACGGAAAGGAGCAAACGAGGGGTTTGGCTCAACGGCTGACCTACACACCAGCAAGGGGCGTCCGCAAAACGTTCCGATACATCTTTGACGAGGTTGATGCGGCCCAAGGAAGGACGCTGTCCGTGAAGAACAAGCCGAGCATCCGAGATGGCCTTTGGATTGATTTGCTCCATATCCAAGCTCTGACGGAGGCGTTCTGTTTGGAGATTTTCCGTGAAGCGTTCGGAAACGTGCATCTCGTGACACATGCGTATCCGACCAGAGAAGGGCCTGTCCCAATGGGATATTGTTTCGCAACTCAACCAGGCGTAATACCGCGCAGAAAAGTCAGAGACAGAACGGCGAAACATATTTCACTTGGGCAAACCGAAACGTCGAGACAAGTCGAAATAAAGCTGGTTATCAAACGAAACCGCCGAGAGGTGATCGCTGAACGCGAGACACTGCCGCTTGGCACGAGTGATTACGCGTATATTTGCGCACTGGCCGAAAAATTTACTGCGGATAAACCGGACGCAACCGCTCCCGAAGTCCTGGCTGCGTTCCTTGAAAAAATGGAATCGTTGAAGGCAAACCATGAGGGATGGTTCAAAGGGCAGCAGACCGATTTCATCACCAGAGCGAAACAAGCTTCCAAACCAACTCAGATTTCCGGTATCAAGCATGAGTTAAGTAGAAAGCTAAAACAACGGGACACGGATTCCGAAGTGAGCAAAGTCTCTGAGTTTTTGCTTAAGTTTCTGCCAGAAGAACGAGAATGGAATTTGAAGTTGTCGGCCGAGGAGATAAAGTTCGATTAAGTGTGTGAAGTCCGTCTGTCGAAGTTGGGCAAAGTTGGGCGATAATCGGTTTCGTGCCCAACTGCTTCGCGAGTCTGAGCCTGAGCGCGTATGGAAAACGCGCTCATTGTATATTCGGGCCTCGTCGCCCTCGCGGTTGCAGAGGCATCTCCCCTTGGCTACTTGCTGCCCGGAACGTTGGCAATCGTCGGTGCTGGCGGACTGATTCAAGCCGGCAAGCTCAACGGCGTTGCCGCCTTGCTCGCAGTTTGGGCCGGCGTGATTGCCGGCGACATCATCAGCTTCGTCCTGGCGAAAACATTCGGGGACTGGCTGAGGAAGTGGAAGAGGGTGGCTGGCCCGCTGGCTCGCGCGGAAGCGCGCCTGAAACGCCATCCGCTCGTGTTCGTTTTCGGTTCGCATTTATCGCCCTTCTTGAAAAACCTGGTTGGGCCAGCCGCTGGCTTGGCAGGAATGTCGTGGTCGCGCTTCCTGCCACTGGAAATCGCCGCCGCGCTGCTGGACGCGACATGGTTTTTGTCGCTTGGATTTTTCCTGTCCGCCGTCGTTGGCAGCGTGACGAGCGCTTCAACGATTGCGCGGATTGTCAGCGCAGTCGCGATTGTCGCCGTCATCGTTTGTCTGATCGGGCGCGGGCGCAAGTGCGTTGTTGCCCGCACTTCGCCGCTGCCGTCTGCGCTGGCGAAAGCCAAGCGCGGATTTGGTTTTCTGCTCAAAGTATTGGTCTTGCTCGGTCCTTGGGAGCTTGCCGGGCGGCTGGCGAAACGCACCGGCGAATTCAACCGGCCAGAATTCCGCGCCGCGTTGGTCTGCGCAACCGAAACGGCCAAGCCGGGTGACGTGATTCTGGTCGGTCGCGATGTTGATGCGCCGTGGGGACATTGGTCGCATGCTGGCCTGATTGTCCAGACCCCGGGCGGCGAGGTGGCAGTGCTCCACGCATACGAGGGCGATGTGCGCGTGACAGGAGTGCGTGCATATCCGATGCCGGGCCGGGTGGCGATTCTCCGCTTCAATTGCACCGAGGAGCAAAGGCGCGAGATCATCGCGGCGGCATGGTCGCAACTCGGCGCACCCTTCCGGCTCGGAAGCCGGAAGCCGGGCAAGAGCGCGCCGGATGGGTTCAACTGCGTCAACTTGGTCGAGTGGGCATTCACCCAGGCCGACATCAATCTAAGCGGCGCTCCCGCCGGATGCGTCGTCGTGCCGGACGACCTGCTCTGCACCGGCGTAATCATCTTTCAGTTTCCGTCTGCTTGAAGGAGGCACGCCATGAACCAATCCGCCAATCAAAACCTGCTCCCTGACTCGACAGAGAACGACAATCCCATCTGGCGTCTCCGCTTGCTCATGGGTGACGAACCGGTGGAAGTGAATGTTTGCGAGAATCCAGACAGAGGACACCTGATTTTTGTGGAAGACGGCTGGCGTCCGGTCCGACCAGAAATAATCGTGAGCACGAACGATGCGACAGGCGGGACGCCCGCGTTACCATCACGGCCATGATTCCAGTTTCAATCCGCTGACGCGCTGGAACTCCTGGCGATTGTTCGTCACGAGCGTCAAGCCGCTCGCGAGCGCTTGTCCCGCGATGAGCAAATCGTAAGGACCAATGGGTTGGCCTTGCCCCTCCAAATTGGCGCGAATTCGCGCTGCGGTTTCCGCCGCCGCGCGGTCCAGCGGAAGTTCGTTGATGGTGGAAACGAATCGCTCGACTTTCTGTCGCTCCTTGGCCGGCTCGTGGGCTTTCTCGACGCCGCAGAACAATTCATAGACGCTGACCATGGAGACGGCGCAATCGGTGGGCGCAAGTTGGATCAACCGCTGCACCATGCCGGGTCGCTGCCGCAGCACGCCGATGCAGGTGTCGGTGTCGAGCAAGCGCGTCATGGACGCCTACAGGTTTTTAACCGGCGGCAGTTGCCCTTGCTCTGGACGCTCGAACGCGGGGTCAGTGACATGGACGGAATCGAAGAAACCTTCGGGCCAGGTTTTCGGCTTCGCAGGCTCAAGCACAACAGCGTCGCCGTCTTGACGGACGAAAACGGTCGGCGGCAAGTGAACGCTTTTCGGCAAGCGGACGGTTTGACGGTCGCCTTCGGTGGTGACGGTTGCTGTTTCCATGCCGGTGAACTTAATCGGAATTCCGGCCAAAACCAAGCCAGTTCGTCCGAGGAGGAGAGGAAGAATTATTTGGTGGGTCGTGAACTCACCCTCGATATCCTGCCGGGACGGAATTTTGAAGGTGACCCCGATCTGTTCGTAGAGGCCGTGGTCACACCGAAAATTTGGTTACGCCTCAGAGCTGCGCTCGAGATCACCGGGTTGACAAATGAATTCGCGAAACTCAACGTGGTTCAGGATTACACCCGAGCCACAACTTTATGAATCGTTCGTTTTTTTATTTGTTATCCGGACTTCTTCTCGCCGCGGTCACACTCACGATTCAACCCGCCGAACCGATGAACATTCCCTTTGAAGGCCAAGCGGACGCCCCCGAGTTTCCCGCGGAGCTGAGCTGGTTGAACACAGATCACGCGATCACCGTGAAGGAACTTCGCGGCAAGGTCGTCCTGCTCGATTTCTGGACCTACTGCTGCATCAATTGCATGCACGTCATTCCCGACCTGAAGAAGCTTGAAGCAAAATACCCGCGTGAGCTGGTCGTGATCGGTGTGCATTCGGCGAAATTCGAAAACGAAAAACAAACCCGGAACATCCGAGAAGCGATTCAGCGCTACGAAATCGAGCACCCCGTCATCAATGACAACCAGTTCCAGGTGTGGCGCAGTTACGGCGCCCGCGCCTGGCCCACCGTCGTGCTCGTCAACCCAAATGGACGAATCATCGGCGCTCATTCGGGCGAAGGCGTGTTTGCTGTGTTCGACGACATCATTCGACAAACCATCGAGCACTTCGACGCCGAGAAGAAAATCGATCGGCGGCCAGTCCGCTGGAAACTCGAAAAGGAGCTGGCGGGGAATTCGCTCCTCGCTTTCCCGGGAAAAATCGCCGCAGACGAAAAAAACGGCCGGTTGGTTTTCAGCGATTCGAATCATAACCGGATTATCTTGGCGACATTCGAAGGCAAAATCGTCGAAGTGGTCGGGTCGGGCGATCACGGGTTGGCTGATGGCGATTTTACCGCCGCAAAATTTTTCCGGCCGCAAGGAGTCTGTTTCGACACTGAACATCCGTCGCTGATTTTCGTGGCGGATACGGAGAACCACGCCGTCCGGAAAATTGACCTCGCCACGCGGAAGGTCACGACCTTGGCCGGAAACGGCCAGCAAGCACGGGGTTATCGCGATGAAGGGAAAGGGGTTTCTTTGAATAGCCCGTGGGATTTAACGCTGGTCAAGGGCAAGCTGTTCGTTGCCATGGCTGGTTCCCACCAACTCTGGACGATTGATCCCGTGACGGGGGACGCCAAGATTTTTGCCGGAACCGGCCGTGAAAATATTTTTGACGGTCCGCTCAATGAGGCTTCGCTCGCGCAGCCGAGCGGCATCGCGTCCGACGGCCAGTGGCTTTATTTCGCGGACAGCGAGGTTAGCGCGGTCCGGCGCGCTGATTTAAATCCAGGCGGCCAGGTCCAGACGTTGATTGGACAGGGTCTGTTCGAATTTGGCGATCTGGACGGCGTGTATCCAAAGGCGCGGCTGCAGCACCCCCTGGGAGTTGCTCTGGGGAACGGGAAAGTTTACGTCGCGGATACCTACAATCACAAAATCAAGCTAATCGACCCGGGACAAAAACAAGTGGCGACATTAATCGGCACAGGCAAGCCGGGGCTGAAAGATGGACGATTCAGCGAAGCTCAGCTGAACGAACCGGCTGGGCTCTGTTTTGCTTCCGGCAAGTTATTCGTTGCCGACGCGAACAACCATGCAATCCGGGTGTGCGATTTGGCCGCTGGAACTATCACGACAATGCAGTGGAAGAATCCTGAGAAGCTCGATCTGGGCAAGCCGATGGCGCGGGTTGAACCTTAAAGGGCGAAGGCGTCCTCCGGAACGCCCGTCCTCCGTAGCACCCGAGTGGAAGCCTCGCCCTTCTGCAAAGGTGTTGAGTCCCTAATGTTGTTTTCCAGTGGTCAAGTTACTGCGGTGGACAGCGTTCACGCTGCAGGCGAGGCATTGCACCAATGCCGAGGTGATTGCTCCACGGCTACAGGCTCAAGCCCGGGATGTTCATGTGACTATTTCCGGGCGCGTTGCAGCGGGTCCCAAAATTCGGAATTCACCAATCCTTTGGCGGACCCGGTGTATGGGTCGACGGGCGGATTGATCTTTTGGCTCTTGCGCGCTTCCGAATGGCCGTCGTTGAAAACGGCCACGCCCGTCCCGAGGTGCCGGTTGGGATCGATCCCTTCGTACGCTTTGCTGCTGCTCGCTTTCGAGTCCATGCAGGACGTCGGCCACCACAAGCTGCTGCTCCAGAATCCATCCGACTTGGGCATGCCATCCCCAACAACCATGTTTTCAGTAGGACTGACGATGGCGGATCGTTTGAACCACGGCTTGGTTGTGATCGCCACGCCGCCGACCGTTATCGCGTCGCTCGTGTAAGGGTGGAATCCCAAAAAATAAGCGTTCATCCCGTAACCGACCTTGTGGCAATCGAACTTCCATTCCCACTTAATGCCGTTGTCGAGCCGCTTGCCTTTGATGCTGGGGCAGCGGAAAAGATTACTTTGGTTGCGAGCGTAACCAATGATCGACGTGCCCCACCAGTTTGTCAGCGACGGTTTGTCATCAGACGTATTCAAACCGAGATTTCGGTGCGCCGGGAAAACATCCGAGTTGTCGTCGGTATAAAGCTGCATGAAAACACTGATCTGCCGCAGGTTGTTCAAGCAGGAGATCCGTTCGCCTTTGGCTTTGGCCTTGGCCAACGCCGGCAACAGCATGCCGGCCAAAATGGCGATAATGGCAATGACGACGAGCAGTTCAATGAGCGTGAATCCGTGGAGGAAAGATTTTGGCGAGCTCGGTCCCGACGAACGTTCGTATGGCATGGCTGGGTCTCCTGTGGTGGGCCGGCGCAGCAGCGTCACGCAGAAGGACGGCCCGGATTTCACCCCTTCTAATACGGTTCGTTATTAGAATCCAGCCCAGAATCACGCGGCGATTGGGGCGGCGGCCAGGACAAACCAGGTTCGCATTAATCAGGTCCCTTGGCGGAATAATAACGCCGGATTTCCTCAGCAATTCCTTTTAACCCTGGAAACAGCCGGCGTTGGTCGATCGAACACAGATCCAGCTGATCGCGGACGCGAGCGGCCCGATTGGCCGGGATGCGATAGCGTTTGAGCGCGGAACTGAGGCCATTCGCCTTCAGGATTCTGGTGGACCGCTTTCCAGTCGAGCTCCCAGATGATTCGGTCGCCCTCAGTCTGATTGGGCAACGTGGCAAAGTGCGCCGCGATCAGTGGCGAATATGTCCAGTCGAGCAGCCGAGTCGGCACCCCATGATGTTCGGCGACTCTGAACGGTGATCTCCTTGAATTCCCCGGCCATTGTCTCCGAATTAATTTCGCCCGAATGCCGCCGGATTCAACAGAAACTCAGCCAAGTCCGCCAATTCCCCACGCCCGAGTCCCAGAGCGATGTTATCCGGCATGATGGAAACTTCCTGTTTGACGCGGCTGGCGATGCGATCGCGAGGAATGCTTCGCTGCTCGCCGGAAATCTCTTTCAAAGTCAGCGTGTCGCCATCTCCAATAATGAAGCCGGAGTATGTCTCACCTGTTTTCGATTCGATCAACCAAGCTTCGTAACCGAACGCAATGGCCGCGCTGGGATTTAAAATCGCGTCCAGGAGCGTCTCGCGATTGAACTTGGACGGCGCCTGGCTGAGATCAGGCCCGATCTCCTTGCCTTCGCCCCGCAGAGCGTGGCACTGCGAACAACCGGCCTTGCCGAAAAATAACTCGTGGCCGCGTGCCGCATTGCCGCGGCCTTTCGCCAACTCTGGGATCGGCGGCAAAGTTTCGCCCGAGCTGAACTTTCGTGGAAAACGCTGGGCAGCCAATCCTCGCACTGCGAAATCGGGATTTCGATAAATCGCCTCACTCGCAATCTCCATCAGCTCGCGCGGGATTTTGTTTTCAGCCGCTAAGCGGAGCACGATCAAGCCACCGTCGCTGCTCGCGGCGAGCTTGAGCAAAGCCTTTTCGCGGTCGGAGGCGGCGGCGTTGGAATCGAGAAGAGCCTGCTCGAGCCGCCGCAAATCGAGTGCCGCGGCGGAAGCGCGCGGGTCAGTCGTTGGGGCTTTCTGCGAGATGAAGGTTTTCCAGTCATTCCCTGCGCGAAATTTCAACCACCAGGCCGCGTTCGTGCGAATCGCTTCCGGCCCGTTGCTCGCCAGGTGCACCATGGCTTGAGCCGCGTGCGAACTCTTAATCCAAGCCAGCGTATCGATTGCTTGCTGGCGTTCTGGGAAAGCCAATGAATCATTCGCGGCTCGGGCGGCCAAATACGGCGCAGCAGAGGCCGGATGCAGCCGCCAGACCAGATCCGAAAATTGGCCGATCCAACGCGCTGGATCGCCGGCGTTGAAGTGGGACAAGAGCTCAGCGAAAACGCCTTCTTCTTTGCCATCGCACGCAATTCCCCACGCCTCGAGATACCATCGGTCGCGGCCGTCGTAGCCATCCGCAAGCGCGATCAACAGTTGTTTGCTTTCGGGGAATGGCACGTCGCGCAAGCTGATGGCCAACTCACGGCGAACTGCCGGAGAAGAATCGCGCGCTGCAGTTGCCGCAAAATCCAGCCAAGCTGCATTCGTTCTTCGAAGAGCGCGGAACGCGGCGACTCGAATTTCAGGGTTGGGATCGCTCAAGGCCTGCCCCACAGATTCACGGTTATCAATCGCCGCCAGCAGCCAAATGGCTCGTGCGCGCAAAACCGGGTTCGTTCCACCAAACACCTTTAAAAGGTGCGGAAGAGCCATCTCGCCGGCCTCGTGCAGCCGTTCCCACGCGGTAAACCGAACGTTGATGGCGGGACTGGCCAAGGCGGCGATCTGCCCTTCGAGCGTTTCAAAATTCAATTTCGGCGCGGCTACGCGCTGCCCTTTCGGAGCAATCCGAAGAATTCGACCGCGTCCAACCGGATCGTGCATGGCGTGACCGCCGACGATTGGATCGTACCAATCCGCGACGTACACCGCGCCGTCCGTTCCTACGGCGACATCGCTCGGGCGAAACCAGGTGCTTCGATCAGCGGACGTTTGGCTCCAGACGTAATCCTCCGTCGAATTCGGACGTGAAGTCAGGAAAATTGTCCGTTCGAGCGCGAATCCTGCGCCGCTCGCCTTAGGAACATGGCCGAACACAGTATTCCGTCCCGCATCAGCATTGAGGACCATGCCGCGAAAACTCTTTGGCAGGAGGTCGCCTTCATACACGACGACGCCTGTCGGTCCACCCGCTCCATAAATGTCTCCAGCGGGAACGACGCCCGGATCGTCCTGGTGCCATTGTGCGACAGGAATAGATTGGCCGGGCCTGCGATCAGCCCGCCAGCTGCGAGTTCCGTCCGGCGAGAAAAATCCCATGTTGCCCCCTTCCATGAGCCACGACGTGCGGCATGCTTGCACCTCGTCATCATTGTCGTTTTGCCAAAGGTTGCCGAATGAATCGATCGCCACTTCGTAGCTGTTGCGGAAATTGTGCGCGAGCACGGCCAAATGCCGGCCGTCTCGGTCGACGCGCAGCGCCAACCCGCCCGTCCAGAGCCGGCCATCGTCGCTGCGAAGGTTCGGTGTGTTGTTTGTGTTATATGGCGTCCCGCCGTTGTAAATGCTGCCGGAGCGGAGCATCCATCCGGCGTGATCGCGAACGATGTGCGGTCCGGCGTTTCCTGCATTGAAGTACCATCGGCCGTCCGGACCACCGACCAGCGAGTGCAGCCCGTGGTCATGATCAATCCCGCCAAACCCCGTCAGAAAGATTTCCTTTTTGTCGGGTTTATCGTCGCCGTTTTCATCGGTATAGATGATGAGCGACGGCGAGCACGACACGATCACTCTTTTGCCAAGCACAGCCACTCCGAGTGGCGCGACCAAATCTTTGTCTTGGACGTAAACTTTCGATGAATCGCAAACGCCGTCGCCATCCGTGTCTTCGAGAATGATGATCCGGTCGCCTTCCGGATGCTGCAATTGAGTGGTGGGCGCTTTCGAATTCGCCTGCCGAAAATTCCGATAGTTGACCGCCTCCGCCACCCAGATTCGTCCTCGGTTATCGACGTCGATGCTGGTCGGATTGAAGAAGAGGGGCGACTCCGCCCAGAGTTTTGCTTCGAGTGAGTCGGGAACAAAAAACTCGTCCCCGCCCGCGCGGCTCGGCGCGAGCTGTTGGGGCGTTGCGCCTTGAGGCGCCGGAAGCATCGCGGCGAGAATGACGCAGAAAATCGAGCCGCCGGCGCGCCACGCGCCTTGCGAGTGATTGGAGTGAACCATGGCGGCCATTGTGAAGACCGCGGAGCAAACATCCTTGAGTCGAGACAACCTTGGTGCGAATCCGGCCGGCGCCGCCTTGGCCATCAGCGGCTGAATAGCCCCGAGACTAATCAAGTCTATTAGACAAAACCAATAATGAGGCTTTCCGCTACTCAACACGAACTTCAAACCGCGCGCCGTTATGAATCCGATCTCTCCTCAACTTCCGTCCGACCCACAAGGTGGGACGCGACCGAAAAGCGCCCCTGATTCAGCTGGACCTCGTTCTGCTCGGCCGGTTGTTTTGACAGATCGCTGGAATGCCTTACTTTGGAGCAAGCTCTCTCTTATGAAACGCGTTTTACCCCCCGCGGCGTTGTTTTCAGCGTTGGCCGTTGCGGGAATTTTAGGACTAAGCCCAACTGAACCGATTCGAGCCGGCGACGCCCAACTGGCAAGCGGTGATTTAGCGGCGACCAATTCCACGGTCACCCTGACGAACCCTCCTGCGGCCTCAACCAATTCACTGGCGGGCGCAACGAATGCCCCGGTGATTCCGCCCGCCAAACCGCCCGTGGCGCTCTCGCCCGGAGTGTCTGAGGTTGTTCGCATGGCGCAAAGCGGGGTGAGCGAAGAAGTCATCGAAGCGTATGTGGAGAACTCGCCAACCGCCTTCTCGCTAAACCCGGATGAAATCATTTACCTCAGGGATTTGGGCATTTCGGACAAAGTGATCACCGGCATGATCGATCATGGAAAATTGTTGCGCGATCTCGTCGACAAAGCCGGTGGAACTCCGCCGAACAACGCGCCTGCCCCGGCATCAGATCAAGCGCCAACTGAGCCAAGTGTGGCCGGTTTGATTTCGACGAATGCAGCTGGTGGTCCGGTTCAAACGCCAGCCGCGCCGCAATATTCGAGCCCCGTTTACAGCGTTCCCACGGTTGAATCGGCGCCACAGCCACCGGTCGGGCAAGAAGCAGCGCCGGTGGTCGTGCAAGCGCCGCCCCAGGTGACTTATCAGACATTCTATAATTCGCTTTCGCCGTACGGATCGTGGGTTTATGTGCCGGACTATGGTTATTGCTGGCAGCCTACTGTGGTTGCGGTCGATCCGATCTGGCAGCCTTACTGCGACCGAGGCCGATGGTTGTATACAGACTGCGGATGGTACTGGCAGTCGGATTACAGCTGGGGCTGGGCGCCGTTTCATTATGGCCGCTGGTCCCCGCATCCGGTTTACCGCTGGCTTTGGGTTCCGGACCATGTTTGGGGACCGTCGTGGGTGGTTTGGCGCCGCTCGGACCTCTACTGCGGATGGGCGCCGTTGCCTCCCGGCGCGTACTATCGAGAGGGCCTCGGATTGACGTTCCACAATCGTGGCGTGTCCGTCAGCTTCGGCTTCGGGATTTCCCATTCCCATTTCACGTTCGTGCCGATCAGCCGGTTCTGTGATCCGTATCCTCGCCGGCACTTCATTCATGGTCGAGAGGTCGTGAACATCTATAACCGGACAAAAGTCGTGAACAACTATTACGTCCAAGGCTCAAACCACACCATCGTGAATGGAGGGATCAACAAGACTGAGATCGCCCAATTCAGCCGATCCGAGATTCGAAAGGTGTCCGTGCGCGAGGTTCCAGCGGGCACTGACGCAAATGTGAAACCGGATCGCTTGGCGCGCGAAGGTTCGGATTTGGTGGTTTATCGCCCGCAAACTCGAACTCCCGCAGCCGCACAGACCCGAGCTTCTCAGGAAAGAATCGCCAGCTCAGCTGTGCCGGCTTCGTCCCAGGCTTTGAGAGGCGGCGCCGCCGCAAATTCGCCTTCGACAGAATTCAAGCCCGTGGGCAATGGCCGGGCGGCGAATTCCGGAATTACCGCGAATCGCATTGCTGAAACCGCTGCGTCCCCGCGTCCTCGTCCCGAGCCTGTTGCTCCGGGAGCCTTGATGAATTCAAGTTCCAGCAGAGTGCCGGGAGCTTCGATTGTCTCCACACGCGGCGAATTGCGGAAGTCCGATACCGCAGCCGCTCCGAGCGCCACGACGCAGATCTCGACTCCGGAAAGGGCTGTGATTCACACGCCGACGGAAATCCGTCGCGGGACACCTGCCGCAACGGTCGGATCGATTCCAACTCGTCAGAGCGCAAGCCAGTCAGCGAGCCCGGCGGTTTCGAGCCCTGCAGCTCGCCCTGCCTTCTCGACAGATACAACGCTGAATCCGAGATTAAAGGCATTTGAAAGCCGATCGGGCCAAGTCAACTCGATTCCACAACGCACGGAACTTCCGCCACAAAGATTCAATGAAGCGAGCGTCGCTCCGGGCGGCACGGTTTTACAGAATAGATCTTTCCCTCAACCGAGCGCCCGAATCTCGGACGTGCCGTCGCCGGGCATGCGCAACCAAGCCAATCCACTCGCGCCCAGGCTCGAATTGTCCAGGCCTGCCATTTCGCTAGCCCCTCCGCAAAATGCGGTGGTCACGCCGTCGGCGCGCTCGTATGAAATGCGCACGCCAACTCAAACGTTTCCATCAGCGCCATCTCAGCCGATCCAACAGTTCCGTCCGGAAAACCCGCGAACGCTTCCGGACGCGCGGCCCACCTTCTCGATGCCGCCGCCAACCCGAAGCTATGCGCCGACTCCAACGTCGCCAGGCCGGTTCGCGGCGCCGCCTTCGTATGTGCCTAGTCCGTCTTATTCACCCCGGACGGTCGCGCCCTCGAGTCCTGTGAGGTCGGAAGTTCCCTCGCGTTCCTATTCTGCGCCAGCTTCCAGTTCGAGCTCGCGTGGCTCGAGCGGCCAAAGTTCCACCGTTAGGTCAAATTCACGACGCGACCAATGAAAAGACCGGGGATTTGCCTCGCAATTCTCCTTGCCGGCTTCTGGGGAAAGGTTGCCCAGGCGCAAACCACCTCGGGAAACGAACAGCTTCTCCTTTCGACCGGATTCGAAGCCGCCGAAGGGTACAGCGACCAATTCACGCTCGTCGGACAAAACGGATGGGTTGGCGAAGGCACGGGCGGCAACGGTTTGGTTTCGGATTTTATCGCGGGGCTCGGGCAGCAAGCTTTCATCGGCTTCTCCCCGCCGACAGATACGAATGATTTCTTGAACATTTGGCGGCCGATCAATTTTGCGCCGGTCAGCTCAACGTCGGGGGTCGTGAGATTTTCCGTGCTGATGGCGTTCTCGGACTCCACCAACGGCCACCGCGATGACTTCCGGTGGAGTGTCTACAATACAAACGGCGTTCGGTTGCTCACGATCGATTTCGACAACCAGACCAAGCAAATCTCCTTTGCGCTTGATGCAGGCGGTTTCATTCCGACAGGGCTCAAGTTCGAAACCGAACGGGTCTACGAGCTCGTGATCTATTTGAACTTTGGCGGAAATCTATGGGCGGCGACGTTGAATGGCGAAGTGCTGGCCAATGCGGAACTGATTACTACCACCGGGGCCGCGCTCAACCTTGGGGACATCGATGCCGTCTGGTCGATCAGCAATCCGGGCGCGGCGGGCGATAATTTTATGGTTTTCGATGAATACACGATCGCGCTCAAAAATACCGGCCGCATTCCTCCAACCTTGCGCGCGCTTGGTCTTAAAAACGGGGAATTCCACTTCCGATTCTTCGGAGAGCCTGGCGTCAAATACGCCATTGACGTTTCGGACAACTTCGACGGCTGGTTTCAGCTTGGTGAATATGTTGCCCCACAGAATGGAATTTTTGATTTTCAGGATGACGCTGCCTTGCAATTCCCGCGCGGATTTTACCGGGCGCGCGTCGTGAGCGGACCGTAAGATTCTTCCAGAGTTTTCGCAGTCGCGCCCGTAGTCTGCGGTGACGACGTTTTGCGGTGATTTGAGCGGGATTTCGTGTCTCGCTTTTCGTCAGGTTCCTCCAGAATTTGGACAGGCAGAAATGCAAGCTATTGGCAATTCGGGCCAATTTTTGAATGGCATTTTGGTTGCTCCGGAGGGCGCGCAACATGATGTTCGCGCCCCGCTCGTTCCTCACCTCGTTCCTGCTGGCTTTCTTTTTTTTGGCCGCTGGGCAGAGCCAAAACTCCGCGCTCACTTTGGAGGACTTGAAGGGCGATTCCCGGCTTACTCCGGAAAGGTTGATGCACTATTTCTCGAACTTCCATTTTCTGCTTGGGGAAAAAGTCCAGCCGGCCGACCAATTTCTAGCTAACGAGGCGGGCGATTGCGATGACTTTGCCAACTTGGCTGCTGATCTCCTGCGCGACAAAGGGTACACGCCACGCTTGGTGGTCGTGTTCATGCCGAAAGAAATTCACGTGGTCTGCTACGTCGCGGAAGTGAAGGCTTATCTCGATTATAATAACCGGGCGATGGAAAAACCGCTGGTTGCCAGTGACGGCTCGCTCAGCGACATCGCTGAAAAAGTGGCGAAATCATTCTCCACAACTTGGCATTGCGCCTCGGAATTCACGATGAACGACGGAGTGCGCCGCTTTGTGTATACCGATTTCCGGCAAGCTGAACCGTCCAAACATCCCAAATTGGACGGGGTGATTGCTGCTGCCAAAGAGCGCGGCAATTAGTCGGCCGCTCGAAAACTCTTCCTCTTGTGTCGGCGAACGCCGCGTGCGATCACGGTAGGGTTCCAGTCCCGGTTCTCGACCGCCAAACAAAAACGACACATCCGATCACGAGCAGCGCCATGCTGCCAGGTTCGGGAACCTGCACGTATGCCAGCGTCGGAACGAAACTGCCGGTGTAATACGTGGCATTCTTCTGCACGACAAATTCGCTCAACCCAATGACCTCAGAACTCCCAGGCGAATTCGCCCAATCCCAGGTGTAGCCCATTCCAGTGAACGGGTAATTGTAAGGATACGGATTTGCCGCGTCGCCTGAAGAGACGCTGCTGAGCCAGGCGCCTTCGAAACTGTTTCGATAATCATCAAACGTGGGCCAGACTAATGGATCCGGGCTGGCAGTGTCACTTGCTGGCCAGGTTGCGGTCGCGGTTGTAGTCAAGATGCTCGGATCGCGTGTGGGGCGAAACAGGTCCTCGGGAAGAACCCAGATTTCCGCAAAGCTGTCGTTGCGTGAAGTATCAGGAAGGCCTAGCAGTTGTGCGGCGCGGAGCTTCGCGTTCTCCACGCTCAATGGCCCGGCCGCGTTCTCGGCAAAGAAATCCTGCAACTCGTCTGCGACCGTGACGAAACTTTGCCCGAACGAGAGGGAGCCAAGTTGGTTGGGCGGCGTGTAGGACGCGGCGAACGCCGAACGTGTCCACGTAACGACTTTTAACCGCCACTGTCCGTCAAAGTCGTTCCGCCATTCCAAGGCAGGATTTCGCGTGCCGTCGCCTGTTGTGATCCAAAGCAAATTGGTCGAGACTGGCAGACTCTTCGCGTTCTCCTTTGTGAACTCCAGCGCTTGAGCGAATTGGTCGGACCAGCCATGGGCAGTCCCTGGGAAACAAAGCAGGAGAAGAAGAATCAACCATGGCGACGCAGAGGACTTGGATGATTTCATAGAGATGATCCCAAACTCCGAGAACGCTTCAGAACGTCTGCGCGGGCCTGCCTCGAACGGGATTCATCCTTTGGCGGAGGATGAGTCCCTTGCGAGGAGCATTCGAGGAGAAGTCATCGGAAAAGTCAACCTCAGCCGCCGGAGTGACGTGAGAGATTTTGAATGGTGGAGCCGACAGGAGTCGAACCTGCGACCTTCTCATTGCGAACGAGACGCTCTACCAACTGAGCTACGACCCCACCCGATCAGGCGAACAAATTAGCGCCAAAGATTTATTCGTCAAGGAGCGCTTTCTTACCAGACGTGAATCGCGTCGGCTTGAAAGATTTCCCGCACCAATGCCGCGTAATCAGGCTCGGAGTCCGTCAGTTCGACGACCCGAATGTCCACCTCAGGATTGTCTTTTTGCGACTGGGCAACCTGGCGAGCCAAGTCAGCGCTCGTCGAAGTTCGCACATGTAAAATCCGGCGCATAAGCTTCAGAATCGTGCTGAGTAATCGAACCGGGTTAGAACATCAGCTAACTCCGCCGGGCCGAGTTCCACCCATGGAAGAACAGCCGTTCCAATTTCAGCCAACCAGCGAGAGCCCTTTTCGACGTAAGCAGGCCAGCCGAATTCTTTTAAGATCGGGAGGCACTGCCTGAAATTCTCTTCGTCAACCAACTCCCCTCCGTCCTCTCTCAAACTTAAAACGGCAGGCCCGTGGAAGTAGAGATGGACTTCGACCTTTTTCCAGGCGGACAGCCCGGCCGCAACGCGCACAGCTTCGGCCGGGCGGCCGCTTTGGCGCGGATCCGTTTCGATCACCAACAAGAAAGTCTTTTTCATTCGCTCGAGAACTAACAAAAGCTAAGAAATCGATCCGTCGAGGCAATGATGTCACTCAGCACGGTTAGCCCGGCGAAGACAGCCTCGTCTCCGCATGCGATGCTTCGCCGAAGCGCCCCGTAAGCGCAGGCGTAAAGTTTGAGGCCAGCCTCTCTCAAGTGTTGCAGTTCGCGTTCGTTCAACCCAGCAACAGCTTCATCGAGGCAATAAACATAGACGTCCACCCCTTCCTCTAGCGCCGCCGCCGCCAGCCTGAGCCCGTGCCGAAAGCCATTTTCCTTCGGTCCCGCGGAAATTAAAATCCCAAGCTTCTTTCCGCGCAGCGGCGCGTCGTCCGATCTTTTTTGATGAATCGAATTCACGCGGTTGCAGCTGCTGCGCCCGCGAGTTGCGCACGAGCTTCAATCTGCTGGATCGCCCAGCGGGCATGCTCGGTGATGAGTGGCTCGGCGTCCCGCGCCGCAATCTTCAGGTCGGCGAGCGCTTCAGTTCCCGCGGTGTTTCCGAGCGCGACGCAAACATTGCGCAACAAGCCGCGCCGTTTCGACCGGCGAATGGGGCTGTCGGCGAAGCGGCTGTTGAAGGAGCGTTCGTCGAGCGAAAGCAGCTCGATTAAATCAGGCCCATCCAACTCTGGCTTCGCAAAATTTCTCATGAGCTTGCCTTCGCGCGCGAACCGGTTCCATGGGCAAACTGCCAAACAATCGTCGCACCCGTAAATTCGATTTCCGATCAAAGGCCGCAACTCGACTGGAATCGCTCCTTTCAATTCGATTGTGAGGTAGGAGATGCACCTTCGGGCATCGAGCTGGAATGGGGCTGGAATTGCACGGGTCGGGCAAGCCGCCATGCACCGTGAGCAGGATCCGCAGCGGTTCGGTTCCGGCGGGTCGGGTTCGATTTGCGCCGTGGTGATGATCTCAGCGATGAAGAACCAATTCCCGAGGCCGCGGTTGATCAGGTTCGTATGCTTCCCGACAAACCCCAAGCCCGCCCGCTGGGCGAGGTCCTTTTCTTGGACCGGGCCGGTGTCGACGTAACTGAGGCTCGCGCTTTCAGGAAACGTCGTTTGCATCCAGTCCGTTAATTCTCGGAGAGCCCGCGCAATAATTTTGTGATAATCCGCGAATCGAGCATAGCGGGCAACCGCTCCGACCTGACCTTGGATGGTTGCGCCGTGCCGAAATTGTGCCTTGGGGTAGGCTGCCGCAGTTTCCGCTTCGGCAAAACGGGCATAGCTTGCGGCCAGACAAATGATGCTCTTCGCGGCGGGGAGCACTTTTTGAGGATCTATTCGCTTGGCCGCTTGCCTGGGCAAATAGCCCATTTCCCCGTGCCAGCCGCGCTCGAGCCATTGCGACAATTCGGCCGCATGGGATGGTGGAGCGGCCGTGGTGATGCGGCATTCGTCAAACCCGCATTGCAAAGCTCGCTGGACCAGCTCGGATTTCATGAGAGCGAGTGGTTCTGGCGAGCCAGACGGAATTGATAGATCACTTGATACGCGACCTCCTTGAGAGAACGCATCTCGGTGTTGATGAGCACATCAGCTTGGCGATAGACCGGTTCGCGTTCGGCGAGAAGCTCGCGAATCCGTTCGAGTGGATCGGGCACTTGCAGCAGCGGCCGGTGTGTCTGGTGCTTGACCCGTTCCCAAATCGCCTCGGCCGAAGCCCACAAACAAACCGCGAGCGCGTGCTTTTTCAGGTGAGTGAGATTTGCAAGGTTTGCGCCCAATCCACCCCCGGTCGAGATCACGGTGCTCTCGAAGGCATCGACCATCGACAGGACTTCGCGCTCGTATGCCCGGAAATGTTCCTCGCCTTCGCTCGAGAATATTTCGGCAATTCGCTTGCCGGCTTTTCTTTCAATCAACTCGTCTGTGTCCACGAATTGGAAATTTAGCAGGCCCGCGATGTTGTGGCCAACGGAGGTTTTGCCGGTCCCCATGAATCCGATAAGCGCAATATTCCGGATTTCGCGTGCTGGTTCCATCGTGGGTGAATTAGCGGATTGGAGCGGTGGGCGCACGCCTTTTCCGTTGAAACCACACGGTGGCGGCGTGGAAAGCGCGCCGAAAACGCGAATTAATCAAGGGGAAATTCTGGAAGAAGAGGCTTGCCTCTGGACCCGCCGAAAAATCAATTTCCCGCGATCAACCGCTGAGAAATCTTTCGAAGAGCGTTGCGCAGATTTCTGCGTTCTCGAAAGCCGAGCGCTGCCCCCAGGAACACGAGGACAGTCGTCATGGCCGGTTCGGGGACAGGGACTAATTCGCCGGACGGCAAGTACCGCGCTGGGTAGAGGCCTGGCCCGAAGCCGAATGGATCCTGGAAATAAATCTCGCTGACCTGGCTGGAAGTCAGGCTGCCGAAGTAAACTTGGTCAGTGCCGCCGCCAGTCGGCTGGCCTGACCAATTGTCGATGACGAGCTTTGTGCCGGCTGTCCAGGTATTGGCGGCGCTATTTCCGAAATGAAGGACGCTGCTGCCCGAGCCCAAATCGATGTAAGAGTTCGCGGTTAAAGTAAGTGAGCCGAGCGTTTCGTTGTAGCCGCCCGTGGCCAAGGCGCCAGAGTTCAAGGTCAGATTCGCGCTGTCTGCGATTCGGTCGTTGCCGCCCAACAAAAGAGTGCCCTGGTTGACCTGAATGGGGCCGGTGAACGAATTCGCCCCGCCCAAAGTAAGTGTCCCAGCCCCATCCTTGAGCAGGCCGCCGCTCCCACTGATGACGCCATTAATGGCGACATCGAACGCCCCGTCCACCGTTAATTGGTGCCCTTGGTTGTCAACGGTTCCGTTAAAAACAAGATCTCCGCTCGGAGCATAAAACTTCACATTTTTCGTCAGGAGAATCGGTGAATTGATTGTTTCAGTGTTGACGCTCTGGTTCGCCACGATGACAGAGAGGGAAAGATTATTATTGCCATTTAGCGTGTAAGAAGGAGCTCCTGAACTAAACGTGATGTTTCCTACCGTCCAAGCCTGATTCATCTCCGGTGTTAATCGCGCGCTCCCGGCAGTTCCGAATTGCAAGGTTGGATTCTTTTGATCGGGAATCTTGTTTTGATTCCAGTTGGCGACCGTGGTCCACAGATTGTCGGTGCCGCCTGCATCCCACGTCCAGGTGCCGGCAAAAACGGGCAGCGAAGCAGCGACCAAAATCAGCATCACAATTGCGCAGCGAAAGCCCGCGCCTGTGGATGGATTTTTTGTCATGAGCTCTTTGACGGTGTTTGGCTTTTGCCGGCAATTCTGCAATGGGATAGCCGGCTTAAACTGCTTAGCTTTACCTGGTTTATCGGCCAAAAGCAAATTTTAATTCAGTGTCAATTTAACGAAACGCCTTTCGAAGCATCGCGAGGCTCCTCGGAACCGCCGTCTCGGGGTTCTCCTTGCCTTCGAATTCCAAAGAGACATAGCCGGCATAATGGACCTCAGCCAAGATTCTGGCGATCCGCGGGTAGTCCAAATCGAGCGTGTACCATTCGCCGCCGCCATAATATGTTTTCACCTGAACGAACACGGTTTTGGGCGCTATCTGTTCCAATTTGGGATATGGTTTTTCGAGAAAATTACCTGTGTCCATCAGCACGCCGAGCCATGGCGAACCGATCGTGTTGATGATCCTGAGGAGGCCTTCCGGTGTTCGCGCCAGCCCCCAATGGTTCTCAAGCGCAAGGATCACTCCGCATTCCTCCGCTTTGGGCAAGCAGCGTTCGATGGCGTGGATGCACCATTTAAAACCTTCTTCCTCGGTATGGCCGGGCAAGATCGGTTCGATTCCGCGATTGGCCATCAGCGTATCGAAATCGACCGTGTTCCATCTGCCGGTGTTAATCCGAATGCAAGGAATCCCTAGATGATATGCGATCTCGATGCATTTCTTGGTGTGCTCGACATTTTCAGCAACCACCGCGGGATCTGGGTTGACGAAATTTTGATGGGTCGAGAGGCAGATCAGGTCGAGGCCCTTTGTATAGGCAAGCCGCTTCAGCTTGTTGCAGTAGGCCCGTCCCGCAGCGTCGAATGGCGCTTTTTCGGGAATGTCCATTTGGCGGTGCAGAATGTCGACGCCGTTGACCCCGAGAACGGCGGCTTCGTCTATGACGGTTTCGATCGATACTTTCGGCTCGCGAAAGTGCCAGTAAGAATAGCTCGAAACGGCTAACTTAATGTGGGGTGCTGAGACGCCCGATTCGGCGGCCGAGGCTTCGCGATTGCAGGTGAGCGCGGCCGCGCTGACCGCGGCGGTCCCAAAGAAATGTCTCCTGGTCAGTTGTGCATTCATGGAATTTCAATCTCCCGCTCGTTGGCTGAATGGCCCAATCGAGCACGTCACATGCGAAGCGTTACGCCAACGAAACCCGCTGAGAAGCCAAAAGTGGACGCCCCATTTTTCTTGCCGGTCAAACAGCCCCGGACCTATTCTGCACTTTGTCGCCGAACGCCAACTCCTGTGACATTGCTATTTTTGATTTGCTCGACCTGTTGAACTGCCTCGTTCACTCCAGTTTGAATTTGATGTAAAGAAGGAGACCATGAAGCCAAACCCCCGAAGCATCCACTTTCCCTCCCATTTTCAAAAACTCCGGCTCAAATCGATCAGCATGATCGCGGCTGCGCTGCTCTGCATCTCCGGCGCTCGAGCCGCGAGCAGCATCGCGGTTTGGGACACGATCAATCCTGTCAGCCAGAGCGGCGATTTGCAAAACCGCGCTGGTTGGAAGCTGGTGCCGACGGACTTGTTGCTGCTCGAAACAAATCCCCCAAAAGCTTCCTCGGATCCTGCTTATTATGGCAGGGGCTATTCATTCAAAGGCGATATTGTCGTCGAAAACCAGCGCCTGATCACTCTGTTTTGGCCTGCAAAAGCCCGGGTCGCCATTTTTTCGAAAACAGGCCCGTCTCTCTCCGTCGATGTCCCGTTGGGCAATCAAGCCGTCGGGAAACAAATCGTCGAACTCGCCCCCGCTACCGGCAAATCCGAATCCGTGAGCGCCATCCGCTGCGAGCTGGCGCATAACGCCGGAGACCAAGTCGCTGTCGAAATCTCGTTTTCGATAAACGGAGCGCCCGATGCGAGCGCCCTCTTCTCGTTCGACAAAAGCGAAATCGTCGAAATCAAGCCGGCGGGAAATCTCAAAACGATGAGCTTGTCAGCGCCCATCGAATACGGTGTGGCGCCGAGTTTCATCGGGGATGACTTAATTGTGGGTGGCGGACAGCACGGTTCGGCGAGCGCCATCTCTCTTCCGCCTGAGAATGCGTTTCTTGGTCTTCTTCAAGGCCAGGACACCCTGCTGGTAATGACCTGGCCCACGGGAAAGCAGCAGCTTCGATTGGCGCTCGGAAACGAGCAGGAAGGAAAGCGTTTCATCGACACGGTCAAATTTGAAAACGACGGCAAGAGTTTTTATCTGGCTGCGCTAAGCGCTCCAGGAATTTGGCATCGTGAAGAGCTGACAGCGGCCCACCTCGAAAAAGACCTGCCGATCCAATGGAAGAGGCCGTTTCCAGCCAAATGGAAAACCCAACTTCTTGAAGCGGGCATCAAGACGAGCTTCGCGTTCAGGTCATCCAAAAGCGAAATTTGGCGCGGTGTTCCGGGAATGTACAATTACCCGGTTTGGTTTGATGGCGACAACGCGTTCTTTCACCTCAGTAAAAAAATCCCGCCCAAAGGCGAGGCGCTGATTTACTTCGTGGAAGGCCAGGATACGCCAGCCAGCCTCACCACGCCCGTCGATGTCATCAAGGCTTCGTTGGGTCGGCCCCTTTCCGATGCGTTGCTCGACACGCCTGGGCGCAGACTTCGCACCCATCACCGCCGTGGCGGCACGGGAGTTCGTCGGGCTTGCACTTGCGGCTGCACGGAAGCAATTCAGGCCATCTTCGAATCGGGTCAAGAGATTGAGAATAAGGATTACATCGCTCAAGCCCTCGACGACATGGTTTACTTCGTGCAATGCCACGTCGCCCGGATTGAGGAGTATCAGCGTTTCGCCGACGACACCGTCAAATTTCTTCAAGCTCACAGAAACTCCGCGCCGGAATTAAAAGCCTATCTCGATGATTTGGAGCAAATCGCCGAGCAGATTCGGCAGGAATACAGCGTCCAGAAAGAAAACATGAAGTCGCTGGGATATGCTGGGGAACTCGTGCAGCAAACGATGGCCTTAACGGCGCGAAAAGATCCACAGAACCTGAAAGCGTATATGGATCTGCTCAAGGCTTGGCGAGGCATGGGCGGCGCTCAAGATTACGTTCTCGCTCAATGCCACGCGATCACGCGGAAGCTCTTCCAGGAGGCAGGCTATGGCTGCATCCATCAGCCAAAGGCGGTTGAGTTGGCGCTCGATGTCAGGAACCGTTGCCGGAACATTCTAAGGAATCCTGACGGTTACGAGATTTGGCCGAATTATTAACAATGAATTCGATTGCCCGCCCGTTCATCGCATGCGCCGTTTTGTTGCTGTTCGTGGGGTGCGAACGCAAAGCCCCTGATCAACCTGTGGGCGCTCGAGAATTGAGACCCGCTCCCAACCCAACCCCAAAAACAAATTCCGCTGGCGAAAGGGCTGAACACCACGCGGCGAGCCCAGCGAGCGCGACCATCGAGATGGTCCAGGTTTCCGGCGGACGATTTGTCATGGGAGACAAGGAGCAGATCGATGCGCCTCCCCACGAGGTCACGGTTAAACCGTTTTTCATTGATAAATACCTGGTCACTCAACAGCACTTCCAACGCGTCATGGGCTCGAATCCGTCGCGTTGGAAAATCGACCAAAACCCCGTCGAGCAAGTCCGTTGGTCCGACGCGGTCAAGTTCTGCAATAAGCGCTCCGAGCTGGAGGGGCTCCAGCCCTGCTACAATCTCACCAATTGGCAATGCAATTTTGACGCGACTGGATATCGCCTTCCAACCGAAGCCGAATGGGAATGCGCCTGCCGGGCCGGGACAAAGACAGCTTACTTTTTTGGCGACAACGCTTCGAAGCTGGGAGATTACGCCTGGTTTGACAAAAATGCGGGCGGCCATCCGCGGCCCGTCGGCCAGAAACAGCCCAACCCGTGGGGGCTTTACGACATGTGCGGAAATGTTTGGGAGTGGTGCAATGACTTTTACAAAGTCGATTACTACAGTGAATCGCCAGCGGTGGATCCGCGCGGGCCCAAAGAGGGGCAGACGAAAGTGGTGAGAGGAGGCGCCTGGCGATTCAGCGATGAGAATTGCCGCTCGGGTTACCGCTACAACGAAAACCCGGGATATTCCGACGTTTGCTTCGGTTATGACATTTACGGATTTCGCTGCGTGAAGAATGTGCCGACAGGCGCCGCCGCAGCCAGCCGATGATCATTCGATCGTTCTTCAAAAAATTCCGCCGCGTCCAGCCGGTCACGTGATTCACGCGAGTCTGTTCCCAAGGAGGCTCAAGCCAGCCGTTTATTCGCCCCACCCCGGAGAAATGTTCGGCCTGAAAATATCGCGGAGCTACGCCGCTTTTCGCGTGTCAAGCTTGACGATCGCATTGATATCGACAATCAGTCCAACCTTCCCGTCCCCGAGGATTGCGGCGCCTGCGATGGCTCGATTCAGCTTGAAAAGATCACCCAATGATTTGATGACGACCTCTTGTTTTCCGATCAATTCGTCGACGAGCAGGCAGCGGGTGGAATTATCCGCCTCAACCATGATAGCGATTCCATCGCTCGAAGTCGCCGAGTCAGAATCAACCTGCAGAAATTGTCCAAGGCGCAAGAGCGGCTGGAGTTGCCCCCTAATTTTTACCACCTCTCCGCGATTTTGGATTCGGTAGATTAAATCCGCTCCAGCCCGAAAAGATTCCCGAACGGATACGACCGGCAGGACGTAGCGGTGGGTTCCGACGCGGACGATGAGCCCGTCGATAATTGCCAGCGTCAGCGGCAGAAAAATGCTGAACCGGGAACCTTTCCCGAATTCCGAATGGATTTCGATTTTGCCGCTGAGCTTCTCCACATTTTGCCGAACCACATCCATCCCAACTCCGCGTCCCGAAATATCCGTGATTTTTTCCGCAGTGGAAAATCCCGGCTGGAAAATGAAACGATATAGTTCAGCTTCGGAAGGGTCCCGGCCTGCTCGGATCCAACCGAGGGACGCAGCTTTCTCGCGGATCCGGCTTGTGTTCAACCCTGCGCCATCATCACTGATTTCGATAACGATGTTTCCGCCCTTGTGATAAGCCCGCAGCCGCACGGCGCCTTCGGCCGGTTTCCCGGCCTTCAACCGAGTAGCGGCGCTCTCGATGCCATGATCGACCGCATTGCGGACCATGTGCATGAGGGGATCGTGAATTTCTTCCACCAGCTTGCGATCCAGCTCGGTTTCTTCCCCTTCCAGTTCGAGGCGGACGTTCTTTCCGGCCTTCACGGCCAGGTCCCGGACGAGCCGCCGCATCTTCTGGAACGTGGCACGAATCGGCACCATCCGCAGCGACATCGCCGTCCGTTGCAGTTCGTCGGTGATCCTGGCCAACTGGGTCAAATTGCGGGTCAAATTCTGGCTGGCGGTGTGTTGCCAGCTGGCGTCCTGGGAAACCATGCTATGGGTGATCACCAGCTCACCGATCAGGTCCACCAGCGTGTCCAACTTGAATGTATCCACTTTCACGATGTTGCCGCTGGTTCCCGACAGCGCGCCGCCGCCGGGCTTAGCGTGAACAGAGTCGGTTTCTGCCGGTGCGACTGGATCTGCGCCTTTGCCCGAGCCGAGCTGCTCGGGCGGGACCGATGCCGGCGCATCTGCCGCGGGCGTTGGGTCGGAATCCAACCTGCATTTGATTTTAGTGAGGAGCGTTTGGATTGGCAGATTGATGGGGCCTGGAGAAGGGTTTTTCAAGTTCTCCTCGATGGCCTGCAGGAACCGTCCTAAACTGTCGGCGCCTTCCAAGATCAACTCGATGATCTCCGGGCACACCGAGAGTTGGTGCTTGCGGAGACCGTCTAATAACGTTTCAAACTCGTGAGCGAGATGATTGATCGGCTTGAGGTTGAGGAATCCCGAGCCGCCTTTGAACGTGTGAAATGCCCGAAACATCGCGTCGAGCACGGAACCGTCTTCTGGATTGGCTTCCAATTGCATGATGCCGGCTTCAATCACTTGCAGATGGTCGCGAGATTCCTGGAGAAACTCGCGCAGAAGGTCGCTGTTGTTTTCGAGATCCAACCGGATCGAATATTCCACGCGCTCCGCTGCCGCGGCCGATACGGCATTTGGAGCGGATTGGTCATTCTCGATCTCTTGCTGCGGGGCAATCGCGAAATCAGGTAGCGGCCCATTCTGGCTGAACCGCAAAAAAAGATCCTGCGCCCAGCCGACCCAATTGCGAAAGTACGTCAAATCTTCCAGCGTGAAGTTTCCGGTTCCTTCAAAAATTTTGTCAATTCGGGCAGTTGCAGAAGAGAGCGCAGCCTTTAATTTTTCCGAGAGCGAAAGAGGCAATTCACGTTCGCGGAGCTCCGAAATGAGATTGTTGACGGGCAGCAACCCTTGATCCCCCCCTGGCGCCGCAAGGGTGACCTCCAAGGCGATTTTATCGAGGAGCGATTGAGCTTCAGAAATGTTCAGAGTCATAATCAATCCACGGAGAGCTTGGCGGGCGATTTTCTTTTCGTGGAAAGCCGCGCACAGAGTTCTTTGATTTTGTGCGGAATCGTTTGCAACGGCAGAATATGGTCGGCGGCCTCGAGCCGGATCGCTTCCCGCGGCATTCCGAACACGACGCACGTTTCCTCATTTTGGACAATCGTGGCCGCTCCCGCGTTGCGCAGTTCGAGCAGGCCTGCTGCGCCGTCGACCCCCATTCCAGTCAGCAGCACTGCAATAATATCAGGCGCCGATCCGGTGCGGCCCGCCGAGCGAAAAAGCACATCAACCGCGGGCCGCTGATAATGAATTTTGGGTCCCTCTGAGAGTTCAACCGTGTGCCCGGCTCCGCGCCAATGAAGGACCAGGTGATAACCTCCTGGCGCGATAAGAACTGTGCCGGGCAAAACCCGATCGCCATTCTGCGCTTCACGGACTTCCAACTGGCAGACCGCGTTCAGGCGATTCGCAAAGGCGGCGGAAAAGTAAGGCGGAATATGTTGGACGATGCAGATGCCGGGAAGATTGGTTGGCAGTGTTGTTAAAACAGTTTTTAAGGCCTCAACTCCGCCAGTCGACGCGCCCATGAGGATAATGGAACGGGGGGAACCGCCGTTCATCCCCTCCGCTGTCGCATCGCGCACCACCACGCCGTGGTGCGGGCTGGCGCTTCGACTCGGCCGGATCAGTCGCGCGGTCATCGCGGCTTTGATTTTTTCGGCGAGCATCCAGCCGTTCTCGTAAGCTGAGTACGGCCCATTTGGCTTATCGAGCACATCCAGCGCTCCGGCTTCGAGCGCCTCCAGCGCCTTTTCCGAGCCAGCCGTGGTCAAGGAGCTGACAACGATGACTGGGATGGGCCGCTCTTTCATTAGCCATCGGAGAAAAGTGAGGCCGTCCATTCCTGGCATTTCCAAATCCAGCGTCAAGACGTCCGGACGCAGCCCGTCGATCATTTTTTGCGCAGCGGAGCAATTGATCGCGGCGCCGATCACTTCGATTTCCGGAAACGGTTGCAAGCTGGCGACGAGACTGCGCCGGGCCAGGGCCGAATCATCGATGATTAATGTTCGGATTTTCTGCATGGTGCTGCGCCTTTTTGGTAGACGCTCGGCTTAAAATTCGAGAATGGGCTATTCATCCCCGCGAGGCTTTCCGAGTGTCCGGTGAACAATAACCCCCCCTCGCTGAGGGCCTCGTGGAATCTGTCGAGCAGCGCCTGTTGGATATCCCGATCGAGATAGATGAAAAGATTCCGACAGAAGATGACCTGGAAAGCGCCCGTTGCTGGAACGGCTTTCAATAGGTTCTCCTGCCGAAACAGCACATGCCTGGCTAAGCAGGGCTTAACTTTGAATTCGCCGGTGTGCTCATCACCGCCTTGCAAGAAGTATTTGGCCCGCCATTCAGCCGGGACCGCCAAGAGCTTTCCATCCGGGTAAATCCCAGCGGTGGCGAGGCCGATTGCTTTGCGAGAAATGTCGCTCCCGATGACCTGCCACCCTGCGTTGTTCACCCCAAAATGATCCGCCAGGAAACAGGCAATAGAATAAGGTTCCTCGCCCGTGGCGCAGCCTGCGCTCCAAACCCGAATCGGTTCGCTGAGGGCATTCGTTGGCAGGCGCGTCAAATGGTCGACCATGATCTCGAAATGCACTTTTTCCCTCAGGAAAAAAGTGTGATTCGTCGTCAAGCATTCGAGCAGGTCGTCCAGGTTCCCGGCATTTCTCTGCTCCTGCAAAAACTGAAAGAACTGATCGGGCTGGCGCAGCCTCAGCCGGGCCACAGTTTTGGAAAAGCGGCTTCGGATCAGCGGGTATTTCTGCGGCGGCAGCCGAATCCCGGAGTAAGAGAAGAACAGCCGGGCAATGGCCGCGCAGACCTCGTCCGAGAAGTCGAAGCTCTTCACGCCGTCGGGCGCTTGCCGCACTGCATCTGGTTCGGACGACATGTTCTCGCTTTCTGAATTGCGCCATCGAAGGACCGCGTCAGGAAACCGCGGGGGCGGCCGGTTTGTTGCTGAATGAGGCGACGGCATCATTCAGACTCGAATAAATTTTCCAATCCTTCGTTTCTTCGAAATTGGTGAACTCGTCTTGCAGCGCATCCGTGCACACAAACGCGCATTTAAGCGACAATTCCTGGCAAGCTTTCAGCGCGGACAAGCTCATCTTCATCAGCGGAATGTCGGATTTGTTAATCTTGCCCATGTCGATGACGAGTTTCTCGTAGCCGCTGTCAACGCCCTCGACGAGTTTCTCCTGGAGATAGCTTGTGATCTCCACCCCCAAATTCGCGCTAAAGTCTTCCGGCAAGTTCAGGACCATCACGCCATTGCTCATCTGAATGTACTTGTAGGAGCTATCCAAATTGAGGACGCGCCCGATCTTCAGCTTCAATGCCTGAAAATCGATCGGCTTCGTAATGATGGCCGCGATGCCCAATTGCTGCGCTTTGGCTTGCTCCGCCACCGCCGTTTTGACGGAAAGCGCGAAGACAGGAGTGGTTCGTGTCCGGCTGGAGGCCTTGAGCATTTGCAGACAAGAAAAAGCGGCGGCTTCAGGGAGTGAAAGGCTGACCAGAATCACATCCGGATTGTTCTGGAGGGAATAATCCACCGCTTGGCCAGCTTGCTGAAAGCAAAGCACCTCCCAGGATGTGTTCGAGAAACCCGATTTGAACTGATCCAGGATGGCCGGTTTGTCATCGATCACCACAATCCTCAACGCGTCGTCGTAGCGTTTCGTTCGCTGCGAGACTTCGGTTTTTGTTTGCAGGTCGATGATGCGCGAAACCCGCTCGATGATGGCTTCCTCTTTGAATGGCTTGACGAGATAATCGCGCACGCCAAGTTTCGCGATTTTCAACACGGTCTCTTTGCCCGCTTCCGCCGTCAGCATCACCACGGGAATCGTTCGCAGGTCCTGGTCGGTCTTGAGCTTGCCCAACATTTCATAGCCGTCCATGACTGGCATGGTGTAATCCAGAATGATCAAATCGGGCTTTTCCTTCGCCGCGGAAGATAATCCCTCGATGCCGTTGGTCGCTTCGATGATCTCGCAATCGAAAGTCTTAAACGCCTTCGCAATGATCATTCGGATCGTCTTGCTGTCATCGACGGTGAGAATTTTGGCTGGCATAGTCATTTACGATTTTTTAGCGGCGTGCTTCAACAGCAACTCGGCTGTCACGGAATGCGCGCCGCAAGAAAACCGAATCCGCAACACTTCTGTATTGCTGGTGTGTTCGATATTGAAAGAGCTGCCCCGGACAATGGACGGAATCGTCATGACGCATTCGTTGCCGGGGGTGAGCCGGGACTTTAAATGCCCAAAAACCATGTTCGTGATCTCGCCGATCGAATCGTTCACCATCTCCTCCGGGGCGGGTTCATGTTTTTCCAGGCTCAACAGTTTGCGGGTCACATCGGAGGCGAAATCCGCGCCGAAGGTGAGATAAATCACGCCGGTTAGGGAACCGCTGAAACCGATCGAGCCTGCGACCACGCAGCCGGGGCTGTGTCCATTCGCTCCCGGATCGAACGAGGGCGCCACGTCCAGCATCGTTTGGAACACGTCGTGGATGGACAACCGCAACAAAGGCTCGATCGTTTCGTTCATAAACTTTTGCCGCCTACGTTTTCGGCCCGGAATGGTTTCCTGCCTGAATGAAGACGGCTGCCTTGCCTTCCGCTGATCCGAGCTGGCCGACAAACTTAGTTCTTTCTTCGATCTTGATCTCGACTTGGCTCGCCAGCTTCGCGTCCAGCCATAGAAACTCGCCCGGTTGAAGTGAATTCAACTGGTTGAGATTCATAGCTACTTCAGGCAGGACCGCTTTAACCCTGACCGGCGCTTCGGAGAGCGTCTCGTTCCATGCCGGTTGCGAGACTTGCGTGTCCTCAGCCTTCGCTGCAATGCGGCTGGTCGCGAGCTGGCGGAATTTTTTTAGAATTGGCGAAAGCGTCAGAAAACAAAAACCCATCTGCAGAGTTTCCAAGCAATCCCCCAACTGGACTTCAACGCCGAGCGCAATCAGCGTTTTTTCGTCCTGGCCGCTCTCGACGAACCGGCTGTTCGTCTCCACCCCAATGAGGACAGGATGCATGTCGACCAGTTGCCCCCAACTGCTGCACCACGCGCTCAGCCAGATTTTGATGACGTGTTCGAGCAGCGCCACGTTGATCTCGCTGTCGGCGAGTTCCGCTTCGAATGCCTGGCCTCTCCCTCCCATCAACCGGTCGATGATCGCCAAACCCAATCGCGTCGGAACTTCCAGATAGGAAGTCCCGGGCAACGGTTCCATCGCAAAAGAAAAAATAAAGGACGGGTTCGCCACCGAGGCCATGAAATTGTCGAACTTCAATGAGTTGATCGAAGCGAGCTGCAGCCGAACTTCCATTTTCAGGTAAGTGGATATCCGCGCGGAAAGAGACCGGAAGAAGCGCTCGTGCCAAACCCGCAGGATGCGCAGGTCCGCTGGGGTGAGATAACTTAACTGCTTGAAATCGTAAGGCCGAACCTGGTCGCTCGCGAATCGCGTCTTGGCCCCGGTGCATTTGTAAACGACCGTGGTGTCTTTTTCCTTCGCGATTTCCGAGAGCAATCGCTCGATCTCGTTTTGCGATAGTTGCTCGCTCGGGATCTGCTCTTCGTTTTCCATGTTGTCTTTGATGCCTGCAAAACTTGGCTCGGGATTAAATCGCCCTTGAGGACTGGGTCGCCGGTCGGACGGTGCAGCCGGATCGCAGGGATCGCATTGCTGTTGGCGGCGTCACTCGGGCGCTGTTTTTCATCCGCACTCCAGTCAGGCGGTTTCTTCCGCCGGACCGAACGCTGGCAATGGCTCGGCTGCGAGGACCCGATCGATGTCCAACAAAATCTTCACGCCAGCCTTGGTTTTTGCGATGCCCAACAGATTGTCCGTTTGGACCTGCCTGCCAAAATCCGGGGTCGCCTCGATTTCAGATCCCGGAATGTTAATGACCTCCTCAACCGCATCGACGATCAAGCCGATTTGAGAATCTGCCTCTTTGCAGGTCGTTGCATGCACAACCACAATGCAATTGTGCTCCGACACCGTGCTGGCGTTCAGAGAAAATTTCAGGCGCAGATCGATGACGGGAATGATTTTGCCTCTCAGGTTAATCACACCTCTCACATATTCCGGCATCTGCGGGACCATGGTGATGTCGATTAATCGAATGATCTCGCGAATCTTCAAGACCTCGATCCCATACGATTCCTTGCCGAGCATGAAGGTGAGGTACTTTCCCGGTCTGGCTTTGCTGGCGGAAGCGATAGTGTCGGCTTCCGTGTCAACGGACGCTGCAGTCATACCCGCCTCATCGGACGGGCGGATGGCTTTCTGAATCGCTTTATCCGCGAATCCGGTTCGGATCGCTCGGGAGATTGATAAAAGTCAAGACCGTGGGAAGGTTGGGCTAAAGTCCAGAAACTCTTCGAAAAAAATGGTGCGCGATACAGGGCTCGAACCTGTGACCCCCACCGTGTCAAGGTGATGCTCTACCACTGAGCTAACCGCGCACGCACTGAGCCTCGCCTAAAGTGCTGACTCACGCGGCGGTTTGCAAGTGAAGATTTTTGGCCGGAACCGCTGCAATTTTGCCGATTGACTCGCTCTCCTGCGCGGGGGATTTTGGTCGCGCTTATGGCGAAAATTCAACGCGCGCTTCTCTCGGTCTTCGATAAGACTGGCTTGGTCGATTTGGCTCGAACATTGGCTGAGGCAGGCGTCGAGCTGATCTCCACCGGCGGCACAGCGCAAGCCCTCCGGGCCGCGGGCCTCCGCGTCAAAGATCTGAGCGAACACACTGGATTTCCCGAGATGCTCGACGGGCGGGTCAAGACGCTCCACCCGCGCGTGCATGCCGGTTTGCTGTTCATCCGCGGCAACGCCGCGCACGAAGCTGCTGTCCGCGAGCATCGAATCGAACCGATCGATTTGGTGGTGGTGAATCTCTACCCATTCGAGCAAACGATCGCCCGGCCAAACGTGACCCTCGAACAGGCGATCGAGAACATTGACATCGGCGGGCCTTCGATGTTGCGAAGCGCGGCCAAGAATCATGAAAGTGTCACTGTGGTGGTCGATCCGGCCGATTACGCAGACCTGGCCGTTCATATCAAAGCGGCCGGCGAGACAACCCTAAACTTCCGTCGGAAATTAGCCGCCAAGGTTTTCGCGCGCACGTCCGCTTATGACGGGGCGATCGCCAAATACTTTCAGGGCGCGTTCGAGGAGAAACCGAAAACCATCGCAAACAATGCGGAGCTGCTTCCGGTCAGACTGGTTTTGCAGGCCGACCAGGCGCAACCGCTGCGTTACGGGGAAAACCCACACCAGCCAGCAGCCCTTTACGGCAAATTCCCCGAGTATTACCGGCAGCTGCACGGGAAAGAACTTTCCTATAACAATATTTTGGACCTGACCGCCGCGGCTCACTTGATTGCTGAGTTCCAGGGCGAGCCGGCGACGCTGGCGATCCTCAAACACACCAACCCTTGCGGCGTTGGCCAGGCTGAGACACTTCGGGACGCGTGGGAGAAAGCTTTTGCAACGGACACACAGGCGCCGTTTGGCGGAATCATCGCTGTCAATCAACTCCTCGACGGCCCATGCGCCGCGGCGATCAGCGAGATCTTTAGCGAAGTGATCGTCGCTCCCGATTTTTCGCCTGAGGCTTTGGAACTGCTCCGTAAAAAGAAAAACCTGCGGCTCATCAAAGTCCTCCAGCCGCCTTTGGGAACTGATCCTCTCGAAGTCCGGAGCGTCGGCGCCGAATCTTTTCTCACTCAAGCTCGCGACCTGAAAACCATCGGGAGCGCGGAATTGAAAATAGTCACTCGCCGCGCGCCGAGTGAAGGCGAACTCCGCGCGATGCTGTTTGGCTGGCGGGTAGTGAAGCACCTCAAATCGAACGCGATTGTTTACGCTGGCCCGGATCGCACCCTGGGCGTCGGAGCCGGGCAAATGAGCCGAGTTGATTCGAGCCGAATCGCCGTCTGGAAAGCCGGCGAAGCTGGGCTGTCGCTGAAAGGAAGCGCGGTCTGCAGCGACGCTTTCTTCCCGTTCCCGGACGGCTTGATCGCCGCTGCCAACGCCGGAGCGACCGCGGCGATTCAACCAGGCGGTTCCGTTCGCGATGCTGAAGTGATTGCGGCGGCGGACGAGCGTGGCATGGCCATGGCGTTCACGGGAGTGCGGCATTTCCGGCATTAATTCGTCGGGTCGCCCGGATGAGTGTGCTGCCTTTGGGACGGCCTGTCCCACGCCTGTCTAATTGAAACCAACTTTAGTCATCGTTTCGCCTCTCTTTCCCCCTGCGCGGGGAGGACTCGCCGATCACACCTGCCGTTTGGCGGAAGTTCTCGCAGCGAGGTTCGAAGTGACTGTGCTCACGTCGGCCAGGCCGATCAACTATGCGCCGTTCTCAGTCTTGCCTGCAATTTCGAACTGGCTCTCGTCACGCCAAATCATTTCCGCCTTACGGAAAAAACCGGGCGCGGCGATCCTTTGGCAATATGTCCCGCACATGTACGGCCGCGGCGGAATGAACTGGGCGATCGTCCAAGCGACGGCCACAGCCCGGCAAGAGGGCCACACCCAGTTGCTGCTCGCGCATGAAATCGCCGCGCCTCTTTCCGCCTGGCCGCATCGTTTGGTCTACACGCTAGTGCAGCTTTGCGCATGGCGGCGGCTCGTCAGTTCGGCTGATGCGGTCGGCATTTCGACCGAGGCATGGCTTCTGGCCTGGCGCGAACGCGCCCCGAAAGCCGCGGCGAAATTCGAGCTCTGCCCATCGCCGTCGAGCATCCCTTTTCATCCAGCGTCTGCGGCAGAAATCGCGCAGTGGCGAGCGAGACTGGAATTTCCAGCTGGAACTCGCATCGCCGGCTTTTTTGGTGATCCGAGCAGACCCAAGCAAGTCGAATGGTTATATCAACTCCAGCGGGAACTGAATCAACCCGATCGCGCGACTGGGTTGGCTTTTATTGGGAGCGGTTCCGGAAAGCCGGTTCACGAAAGTCCGTTCGTGCGGCATCTCGGATTTATCTCGCCCAGGGATGTTTCTCTTGCCCTGCAGAGTCTGGACTTGCTCTGCCTGCCGTTTGTGGACGGAGTTTCAGAACGCCGCACCAGTTTCATGGCGGGGTTGAGTCACGGCTGCGGCGTGGTCACAACGATCGGGCCGAGCACCGGGCCAACTCTTCGCGCCGCGGATTGGTTCGTTCGTTCTGATGCGGATAATCCCGGCGAATTCCGCCGGGCCGCGGACACATTGTTAAGACAGGAGGAAACTCGCCAGCAGCTCGGTCGGCGCGCCCGCGAAGTTTACCAACAGGAATATGATTGGGCCCGCGTTTCCCATTGGGTTGAAACCGCGGTCGAGAATTCGGCGCGTGCCAAAACGTCGTGAGCCCGTCAGCTTGTTTTTGCTTTGTGGGTCGTCCTGCTTTTCGAGCGAGACTCGCTCGGTTCGGAATTGTTTGAGTCAATGCGCCGAGCTCCGTTTGTTTCGAGCCCAGCCAAAACAGCGTCCAGCTCGAGTTTCTGCCCGAAATCCCCGCGCAACGCTTTCAGGGCGTATCGTTCCTTCTCAATTTCGAGCCGAGTCCGAACGCCGCGGCGACGGAGAAACGGGACGGGAGGGCACCAACCTTGGACAGCATGGTTCAGGAGGAAACTGAGAACCACCATCGGCAGGAGAAGCCACCGGCGGCTCCGGGTGACTCCCAACACGACACCGGTCAATGCGATCGTGGAGGCATTCGCCTCGAGGTACCGTTCGATATCCCATTCCCGGTCCAGCTCGTGAATTCTAGCTGAAATAGTCTCGGGCGACTGATTGGCATATAGGGTTAACCTTTGCCGCAGCTCGCGATCGATGTTGCGATTGCACTCGGGATCTGTGTTGGCGCGGACGCGGTCTTCCTCAACCCCTGACCAGCCGAGAGTTGCCTCATTCATGTCATTCTCCTTTTGACCAACATACCTCGCGATGGCCGAAGAGCAACCAGTGACCGGTGGAGTTGGCGGGCGCAAGTCAGAGATCGGCTCGTAGCGCGGGCTTCCAAGCCTGCGAGTTCAGGCGAATTTCCAATCGCCTCCGCGCTCAGGGTTTCCCGCCGCTCTGTGGGCATTTCGGGCACTGGGTTACTCGACGTGAGTTCAAGCAAAGGCCCGGACAGAAGGCGCCTGGCATTTCTCGCAAACTCAGCAATTCAAAATAAAGACCCGTTCCAATCGCGCCCGGAGCCGAGTCCGGAGTTGACTTTCAGCGATGAGACAGGTTGATATTTTGCTTTATGAACCAAGAAAACCAATCAGTGACTTCGCGTCGGGATTTCATCAAAAGCACAGGCAAGATAGCCGCGGCTTCTGCCTTGGCCGGTGTCGCGCTGCCGCACGTTCATGCGCAAGGCAGCGAAACCGTCCAGGTAGCTTTGATCGGCTGTGGCGGCCGTGGCACGGGCGCGGCGGCCAACGCGCTTTCCGTCAAGAATGGCCGCACCAAGCTAGTCGCCATGGCGGACGTGTTTGAAAACCGACTAAACGGCAGCTTTAACACTCTTCAACGGCAGCACTCCGACAAGCTGGATATTCCGCAAGATCGCAAATTCATCGGGTTCGACGGTTACAAACACGCGATGGACTGCCTGCGGCCGGGCGACATCGCGATTTTTACAACGCCGCTGGCGTTTCGTTGGGTGCACTTCACGTATGCGATTCAGAAAGGCCTGAATGTCTTTATGGAAAAGCCGCTGACCGCGGACGGCCCGACTTCGCGCCGGATGATTAAGCTCGCGGAGGAAGCCTCGGCGAAAAACCTCAAGGTTGGAGTAGGACTAATGTCACGTCACAGCCGGGCGCTGCAGGAACTTCATTCGCGCATTCAGGATGGCGAGATCGGCGACATCATCACGATGCGGGGTTACCGCATGCACGGAGCGGCCGGCTCCGCCTTTTCGACGAAATGGCCGGGCAAACCGACCGAGTTGCTCTGGCAGATCTCGCGCTTCCATAGTTTTATCTGGGCGAGCGGCGGATTGTTCAGCGATTTTAACATCCACATCATCGATCACCTTTGCTGGATGAAAAATGCCTGGCCTGTCAAAGCGTTGTCCATTGGCGGCCGGCATTACCGTCAGACGCCCGACGGCGAATTGTACGTCGATCAGAATTTCGATACCTATTCCGTGGAATACACGTTTGCTGATGGCGCCAAGTTCTTCATGGAAGGACGCTACATGACCGGCTGCAGCGATCTTTACTCGAGTCACGTCCATGGCAGCAAAGGCATCGCGATTGCGTCCGCCCACGGCGATTGCGGGCTGCCTTCGACCACTTACCGAGGACAAAATCCGACTCGTTCAAATTTGATTTGGGAATCGATCATCCCGCCCAACGAACGCGACCCATACACCAATGAATGGAACGACCTCATGGACGCCATCAAAAATGACAAGCCGTACAATGAGGTGAAGCGTGGCGTCGAAGCGAGTGTCGTGACTTCAATGGGCCGGGCGTCCGCTCACACCGGCCAGGAAATCACCTTCGACGATTTCCTCAACTCGGAGAAGGAATATGCGCCAGGCGCTGACGAGTTCACGAATGACTCAGCCCCGCCGATCAAATCAGATGCCGAAGGCCGTTACCCGATTCCTGTCCCGGGAGTCAAAAAGCGTTCCGAGTATTAAACTCCACTCGGGCGAATTATTCCATAGCTCGATAGCAATGGAAGCGGGCCGGCGGGCGACATGCTCCCGGCCCGTTTGCTTGAGAACGTCACGTGCAAAGGATCACCGGATGCCGCCGTAAATTGCGTCAGCGTCTAGTCTCCAAAAACAATCAACGTGACGGAAGCCACGCTGGCGCAGTTGGTCGAAATGCCAGACCAACGGCAGACCTTCTTCCACTCCGCCTTTCCAGCCGCCAAGCACCCGTTGGTGAATCTGATCGGAACCCGGCAAGTTCAACGCGCTCGTGTAAGCTTTCCAAAAGCCCTCCCACCTCTCGCCACCTGCCGCCGATTGTTTCTGCCAGTCCTCGCGATGCTTTTCCCAGACCCGTTGCAAAACCGCGCAATCACTCGCGACATGATCCGCGTTCAGAAAAATTCCATCAGCGCGAACGAGCCGCGCAACTTGCCCATACAGCATGACCAATTCATTGCGAGTCAGCCAATGCAGCGCGGTGGCCGAGACGATGGCGTCCGCAACTGCGGGCACTTGGCCGATCCACGCGGTGGTCCGCAGATCCGCATGAATGATTCGCGCCCGATCGCGATGGGCCGCCAGCCGTTCGTGAGCCAACACGACCAGGACCGGATCAAAATCGATTCCAAACACCTCCGCTTCAGGAAAGCGCTCGAGGAACTGCAGCATCAAACTTCCCGTGCCGCAGCCGAGATCGAAAATCGTTCGCACGCGAGTTTGGGTTTCGGCCACAAGTTGCAGCATCAACTGAAAGCGTTCGTCGCGCCGGGGAAGGTGCTGCTCCTGCATGCGGTCCCACCGCTCGACCCATTCGCGCCAGTTCACGCCGCGGAGGAAAAAGAATTGGGATAAATCAGTCATTTCACCTCGATACCGCGCCCTAAAATCGGCAAGAGCGTACTGGCGACAACAGTAAAATCAATCAGAACATCGGCCATCCTCGAGGATCAACTCCGGGTCACCGGCATTTCTCATTTTGGGGAACGCGGCTGTGTCCGGAGGACCAGCCGCAGCGCTGCGACTGGTCCGTTGACACAGTCGCGCTCCGCAATCTCGAAGTTCGGACCCAGCCGCGCCGCCTGATCTCTGGACAGCAGCACCAGTTCCTCCTAAAGTGCTTTCATGCGCTGCCCAGAAGTCATCGAGCGGAGCCATGTCCTGGCAAACCGCTCCCCACGAACCGGAGCTCCTGACCTTCTCCACGCGCGATTTGAGAAGTGGGATGAAACGCGCGGGGAGAGCGAAGGGAGAATGGCACGTTCAGGGTTTCAATGTGGGCAGCGTTGCTTCGGAACATTCTCCCTGCTCGCCTTAAATTCAGTTCTCGCGGGAGCGCTTCTGTTCAGCGCCGTTCTTGTTCACGCCGCCGACGCTGCACCAAATCCCACCGACGCAGCGAAAGATCATTGGGCCTTTAAAGCCCCATCCCGCCCGGCCATTCCTCACGTCCAAAATCAAAAATGGATCCGAACTGCCGTCGACAATTTTGTTCTTGCGCGCCTCGAAAAAGAAAACATCCAGCCGTCACCCGAAGCCGACAAAATCACTTGGCTTCGGCGCGTCAGCTTGGATTTGACTGGCCTCCCGCCCACGCCGGCGGAAGTGGACGCGTTCGTGGCGGATTCATCATCCGGCGCGTTCGCGAATCAGGTCGAGCGCTTGCTGAGTTCACCTCATTACGGCGAGCAATGGGGCAGCCACTGGCTTGATGCGGCCCGCTATGCGGACTCGGATGGTTTCGAAAAGGATAAACCGCGCTTCATTTGGGCGTACCGCGACTGGGTATTGAAAGCGTTCAACCAGGACATGCCGTACGATCGATTCATCATCGAGCAGATCGCCGGCGACCAATTGCCCAACGCGACGCAGGATCAGCGAGTGGCCACCGGGTTTCTTCGCAATTCGATGCTCAACGAGGAAGGCGGAGTCGACCCCGAACAATTCCGGATGGAAGGCTTGTTCGATCGGATGGACTGCATTGGCAAAAGCGTCCTCGGCCTCACGATTCAATGCGCCCAATGCCACAACCATAAGTACGATCCGCTCAAACAGGAGGAGTACTATCGGCTGTTTGCTTTCCTCAACAACGATCAGGAAGCGTCGCTGGTGGCATATACCACGAGCGAACAGATGAAAGTGGCCAACCTCCGGCGTGAAATCAGCGATCTCGAAGAAGGCCTGCGCCATCGGAGCAGCGATTGGCTCGAGCGCATGAACAGCTGGGAAGATTCCGTCGCGCATAACCAGCCCGACTGGACCGTGGTCCGCTGCGAAAACGCCGGCGACAACGGCGAACGTTTTTATTATTACGCCGACGGCTCGATCCGCGCGGCCAGTTATGCTCCCACCAAATGGACCGCTCACTTTCGCGGCACGAACACTCTTCCGTTCATCGGCGCATTTCAACTCGAACAATTGACCGATCCGAATCTTCCTTGCGGCGGCCCTGGACGTTCGATCAAAGGAATGTCCGCGCTGAGCGAATTCAAAGTCGAAGCCGCTGATCTGAAAAACCCGACCAACAAAGTCCGGGTGAAATTCGTTAAAGCCACCGCGGACTTCAGCAATCCGGAAAAGGAACTCGAGGACGAATTCAACGATCGCTCGGGCAAGAAGCGCACTTATGGGCCTGTCGCGTTTGCGATCGATGGTAACAGTGACACGGCCTGGGGAATAGATGCCGGTCCCGGCCGGAGAAACCAAGCACGGAAGGCTGTCTTCGTCCCGGAAAAACCGATCACGTTTTCCAACGGCGTCGTGCTCAACATCGAGCTGATGCAAAACCATGGGGGCTGGAATTCCGACGACAACCAGAACCACAACCTTGGCCGCTTTCGCATCAGCATCACCAGCGCGACCAATGCGGTTGCCGATACAGTTCCCGCCGTGGTTCGGGACATCTTTAAGGCTCCACGAAACCAACGGACCCCCGCGCAGATTGCAGCGGTCTTCAGCTATTGGCGCACGACCGTCCCCGAGTTTAAGGAAACGAACGCCAAAATCGAAGCGCTCTGGAAACAGTGGCCCGAAGGAACGCCAACGCTCGCGCTGGTGGCGCGGAAAGGCGCTGGCCCAGGCGACGAACCGCGCACGGCTCACATCCTGAATCGCGGCGATTGGCTCAAGCCGACGAAGGAAGTTCAATTTGGCGTGCCGGCTTTTCTTCACCCGTTGCCGAAACACTCCGACGGTTCACGGCTTACCTTGGCAAGATGGCTCGTCGATCGGAAAGCGCCGACGACAGCGCGCGTGTTCGTTAATCGAATCTGGCAGGCGTATTTTGGGGCTGGCCTCGTCACCACCCCGGAAGACTTTGGCATGCGTTGCGAATTGCCATCACATCCGGAGTTGCTCGACTGGCTGGCGTGTGAGTTCATGGATTCCGGCTGGAGCACCAAGCACATTCATCGGTTGATCGCGCTTTCTGCCACGTACCGGCAGAGCTCGCGCGCCCGGCCGGAATTATACAGCAAAGATCCATACAACCGCTTGCTCGCCCGCGGGGCGCGGTTGCGTGTGGATGGCGAAATCATCCGCGATATTGCTCTAGCCGCGAGTGGATTGTTAAACCCTGAGCTCGGCGGCCGCAGCGTTTACCCGCCCGCTCCCGAGTTCCTGTTCCAGCCGCCCGCGAGCTACGGCCCGAAGGTGTGGAAAACCGAGACCGGCTCCGAACGGTATCGGCGCTCTCTTTACGTCTTTAAGTTCCGTTCTGTTCCACTCCCCATCTTGCAAACGTTTGACACGCCTAACGGGGATTTTTCCTGCGTCCGCCGGGCGCGATCGAACACGCCATTGCAAGCGCTCGTCTCGCTGAACGAGACGCAATTCGTCGAGTGCGCTCGGGCTCTCGCTCGAAAAACAATCGAGCGCGGCGGGACAACTGATGCGGATCGGATTACCTTTGCCTTTCGGCAAGCGCTGACACGTCCGCCCAGCGAAAAAGAAAAACAGGAGCTGCTGAGTTTGCTGGAAAAGGAAAAGCGCCGGATTGCGGACGGCTGGGTCAATCCTTTGGAACTGGCCACTGGACAAAACGAATTGCCGGGTGGATTGCCGCCAGGCGCGACACCGACGCAGCTCGCTGCTTATACCGTCGTGTCGCGGGTCTTGTTGAACTTGGATGAAACGATGACAAAAGAATGAGTGTCAATGACCAAGGACCAATGACCAAGGACGAAGTAAGCGCTAATAACTAATCTCGAAATGCCAACAGTCTCAAAAAAATCATTGCTGATGAACGCACTTCTCGAAATAAATACGGTTCATGGCCGAGGAGGGCATGTCAGCTGTGCGGGAATATCCGCATCGTTTCGATCTCGACGAACGAACCGCTCGATTTGGAGAGGCCATCATTCGTTTTGCAAAAAAGATTCCGCGAAGTCCGGTCAACGATCGCCTCATCAATCAACTGGTCGGGGCAGGCACTGGCATTGGCGGCAACTACAGCGAAGCAGACGACGCGGGATCCGAGAAGGAGTTTTACGTCAGAATCAAGAGCTGCCGGAAGGAAGCTCGAGAGACGAAATTCTTCCTGCGCATGATTGCCACGGCGGAGGAGTCGCTCAAAACCGAGGCAAGAATCCTCTGGCAAGAAGCCAAGGAATTGCACCTGATTTTTTGCGCAATTGTTCGTCGCAGAAAGCAAGAACCCGACTGAGCGGAAGGCTGCGGTCATTGGAATTTATTTCGTCATTCGTCATTTTTCCTTAGTCATTTTTTCCTATGCATTGCCAATCTCATCTCTACCGCCGCCAAGATCCCAAACTCATCACCCGGCGCTGGTTTTTCCAACAATGCGGCGTTGGTCTCGGGGCCATTGCGCTCCGCCAATTGATGGTTCAGAAAGGCTGGGCCGCGCCAGCCGTGCTCAATCCGCTCGCGCCGCGCCAACCCCAGTTTGCGCCCCGAGCTAAGCGCGTGATTTTTCTGTTCATGGCCGGCGCGCCCAGCCATCTTGAATTGTTCGATTACAAGCCGGAGCTCGCGAAGTGGGACGGCAAATTGCCTCCCGCCGATCTGGTGAAAGGGTACCGTGCCGCCTTCATCAATCCGAATTCAACGCTGCTCGGGCCCAAATTCAAATTCGCCCGGCACGGCCAATCCGGCGCCGAACTCTCCGAGTTGCTCCCGCACCTTGCCGAAGTCGCGGACGACATCGCCATCGTGAGATCGATGTCAACCGACGCATTCAATCATGCGCCCGGACAGATCGAGATGAGCACCGGGACGCAGCAATTCGGCCGGCCGAGTGTCGGCGCGTGGACCACCTATGGTCTCGGAACAGAATCCGAAGATCTGCCCGCGTTCGTCGTGTTCAGCACCGGCGCGAAAGGCCCGAGCGGCGGTTCATCCAATTGGGGCGCGGGTTTTTTGCCCTCCGTTTATCAAGGCGTTCTGTTCCGGAACACGGGCGACCCGGTTTTGTATTTGTCCAACCCGAAGGGAATTGATCAACAAATCCAGCGCGATTCGCTCGATGAAATCAAAAAGCTCAATCAAGAGCATCTCGATCTCGTCGGCGATCCGGAGATTGCCACCCGGATTAATTCCTTCGAAATGGCCTACCGGATGCAAGGCAGCGCGCCCGAATTAACCGACATGACCCATGAACCAAAACACGTTTTGGAAATGTACGGCGCGGAACCGGGCAAACCGTCTTTCGCGAACACATGCTTGATGGCTCGGCGGCTGATTGAACGCGGGGTTCGATTCGTGCAGATTTTCCACGAGGCATGGGACCAACACGGCAACCTGACGAAAGACATCGCAAAAAATTGCCGCGACACCGACCAAGCCACGGCTGCGTTGATCAAAGATCTCAAACAACGCGGTCTGCTCGAAGATACGCTGGTGATTTGGGGCGGCGAATTCGGACGAACGCCAATGGTCCAAGGCGGAAACGATGGCCGCGACCATCATCCCAATTGTTTTTCAATGTGGCTCGCGGGCGGCGGCATCAAGCCCGGATTGACCCTCGGCGAATCAGATGAATTCGGTTTTAACGCCGCCGTCGACAAGGTCCATGTGCACGACCTGCACGCGACCATTCTGCACCTGCTCGGCTTCGACCACACCAAACTGACCTATCGATTCCAGGGCCGCGATTTCCGGCTCACGGATGTCTCGGGCGAAGTGGTCACGAAACTGTTGGCGTGAGGGCGAACTCTCCAGTCGGTTGTTTCTCGGTTTGCGGCTTTGCGCCTTGGCGGCTTCGCGCGCGAAGAAGAATTCTCGACCTGAATTTGCAATCTGTATGGATGTAAAAAATCTCGCGGACGTGGCAGCGTTCACCACTAAGGACGGCTCGGAAATTCGCGAGCTGCTCGCCTATCGTAATTCGGTGATCCAGCGGCAAAGTCTGGCCGAAGCGCGACTGCCAATCGGCGGGAGCACACAAGAGCATTATCATCCAAACACCGAAGAGATTTATTTCATTCTGGAAGGGCGCGGGCGGATGCGAATTGAAAACGAGGTCCGCGAGATTGGCCCAGGCGATTCGATCGCGATACCGCCGGGAGAGAAGCACAAAATCTGGAACGCCGGCGTCGCCCCGCTGCGGTTCCTGTGCTGTTGCGTCCCTGCTTACGAGCACTCGGATACGGTCATCACCGAGACGATTTGATTTTCTGCGGCGGACAGGGAAGTTTTCCTCGGGATAAATTTTTCAAGGAAATGCTATGAAACCAAAGCGTATTCGGTTGTTCGTCAAAAATTATTGCGGCTGGTGCCACGAAGCTGAGGATTGGCTCAACGGACATGGCATCCCATACGAGGCGTTCGACGTGGTCACCGATCCGAAAGCGCGGAAGGAAATGTACGATCTCTCCGGCCAAAGCCTGGCGCCAGTCATCGAGGTCGACGGTCATGTGCTGGCCGACTTTGACACCGACCAGTTGGCCCGGTTTTGGAAAGAGTTGGAACAAACCGTTCCGTGAGGCATGATCCCGCGCCAATGAATTCGGTTTCTCCCCCGCGGCCGCGTTTGCCGGAATGGCTCCGCTTAAAGCTCCCTTCCTCCGACCAATTCTTCGACACTCGTAATCTGCTGCTGGACCTGCGGCTTCATACCGTCTGCGAAAGCGCCAAGTGTCCGAACCATTGGGAATGCTGGAGCAAAGGGACCGCGACGTTCATGATCGCGGGCGATCGCTGCACTCGCGCTTGTCGGTTTTGCGCGGTGACGACCGCGAAGCCGCTGCCGCTCGAACCAGACGAACCCGCGCGCGTAGCCGAAGCGACCCGCCGGCTTCAGCTCAAACATGTCGTGATCACTGCCGTCGCGCGGGACGATCTTCCCGATGGCGGCGCCGATCATTTCCGGCTCACGATCCAAGCCGTTCGCGAACTTAATCCTGGCATCATTATCGAAGTGCTCGTGCCGGATTTTAATGAGTCCGATGCGGCGATTGAAAACGTGCTCCGCGCGCGCCCCGAGATTTTTAATCATAACCTCGAAATCGTGCGCCGATTGACACCGGCCGTTCGGTCCCGGGCTCGATACGATCGATCGCTCAGAGTGCTTTCGAAAGCCAAAGAAAAAGGCGGGCCCGACCTTTACACGAAGTCTGGCATGATGCTTGGGTTGGGCGAAACGGAGGCAGAGGTCATCGAATCCATGGCGGATCTGCGGCGCGCCCATTGTGATTTGCTGACTTTGGGCCAGTACCTCCAGCCCACGCGCGAGCATTTGCCGGTGCATGAGTTTGTGACGCCGGCGCAATTTGAGGAATACCGCAAGATTGCGCTCGGGCTCGGCTTCGTGCATGTGGCCAGCGGTCCGATGGTGCGCAGTTCCTATCATGCGGATGAGTTTAACCCGCTATCGCGATAATCAGGCTGGCTCCGTGCAGCCAATGCAAGGTCTGGAGCGCAACTAAAATATTTAATTTGTCTCTTGTTGAAATCCGCGGCGTTGCACAAAAAACCGTCGCGAATTGGCGGCGGTCCGGTTCGAACTGGCACTTTTCAAGAGCAACTAAGCAGCGCGGTCCTGAAACTATGAGTTCTCTTCCAGCGCGTCGCGGCGACTACGGCTTCGACGCGCCATACGCTCCGGTCCTGATGGCCCTCGGCGGCGCTTGCCTGCTCGCCATGTCGGTGAGGCGGATGTCGCTCGCCGAGGGCCGGCCGGCGATGATGAGCGCGGTCGGACTAAGCGTGGCTGCGCTCTGGCTGTTTCTCAACGCGGGCATCTTCGTCCACACTACCCGCGCGGGCAAGTTCACCGTCTGGGCCGAGTTGCTCGATGGGCTCGATCTCAAAGGAGACGAGCGGCTGCTCGACATCGGCTGCGGCCGCGGTGCGGTCCTGTTGATGGCGGCCAAACGCCTGCCCCGGGGACGGGTCGTCGGCGTCGACCTCTGGAGCACCACGGATCAATCCGGCAATGCCGAACGCGTCACTCGCCAGAATGCGTCCCTCGAGGGTGTGGCCGAGCGAGTCGAGCTTCGCACCGCGGACATGCGTCAGCTGCCCTTCGACGACGGCTCGTTCGACGTGGTGGTCAGCTCGCTGGCGATTCACAACGTACCCGGCGCGGGCGAGCGCGCGAAGGCGGTGCGCGAAGCGGCCCGGGTGCTCAAGAAGGGCGGCAAACTGATGATCGCTGACATCCGGCACGCCGCTGTGTATGCCCGCGAGCTCGAGGCCTGCGGGTTGAAGATCACGGATCACCGATCGCTCGGTGTTCGTTTCTGGTACGCCTTCGGCCCCTGGGCAGCGACTCGCCTGGTCGCCGCGATCAAGCTGTAGAAAACAGATCAGGTGCGCCGATAACCTTGTCCGCCCTGCAAACCTCCATGCTCCCAGCGAGTGCATTAAAATGTCGGGTTCTATGAACCTTGCGGCTCGCGAGCACGCTCGCCCCACCTGCGCTCCGCTGATGCATTTCGCTGCTCGCACGGTTTGGCTGGCTGTCGCTGCGGTTTCTTTTCTTTGGGCGGGCTGCACTCGGGAACATTTTCTCGATTCCCGAAAAAATGTCTTCCCTATCCCGGAAAGTTTGAATGCGCGAGGCGTGGAAAACTTTTTCCAGCTTGAACCCGGCCTTTATTCCGGCAGCCAGCCCGAGGGTGCGGAAGCTTTCGCGGCGCTGCGGCGGCTTGGAATCAAAACAATCATCAGCGTCGATGGCGTTAAACCCAATGTCGCTCTCGCCCGCACGAATGGTCTTCGTTACGCCCACTTGCCTGTGGGCTACGATGGCATCACGCGCCCGCAACGCGTTCGCCTGATCGAAGCAGCCCGAACGTTGCCAGGTCCAATCTACGTGCATTGCCATCATGGCCAGCATCGGGGTCCAGCGGCGGCGGCGATCATTTGTTTGGGCAATTTCGGGTGGTCCAAGGAACGAGCCTCCGCGTGGCTGGGCCTGGCGGGAACCTCGACGAATTACCCAGGCCTGTTCGACAGCATCGCTCAATTCGAAATGCCTTCACCCGCCGAATCCGCTGCCAGCGCGCACAACTTTCCTGAGGTGGCGCCGCTCGCGCCTCTGACTGAGGCGATGGTCGAAATCGACCGTCATTGGGGCAATCTCCAAGAACTGTGGAAGGCGCCTGGTCATCAGTTGTCCAAACAGCCGGATATGACCGGCCCGCACGAAGCGCTTCTGCTGAGCGAAGCATTCCACGAATTGCGCCGCTCTGGCCGATTCAATAATAAAACTCCCGAGTTCGTCGCAGCTTTAGAGCGAGCGGACTTGGCCGCTTCCAAACTTGAAAGTGATTGGCGTCAATTCGATCGGCAGGGCCCGACTGTCAGTCGCTCCGAGATCGCAAACGATTTAAAGGTGACCTCGGCGAGCTGCGCGGATTGTCACCAGCGCTTTCGAGATCAAATAGCGCGTCAGTAGGAACCTTCAAATCCAAAACCCAAAACAAAGCCATTGCTGGCCATTGCCCTTCATGGAAAGCCCTTGTTCGTTTTGAGCATTTGAATTTCGGTTCTTCGAATTTGTTTCCGGCTAAACTAAATTAGCGGGGCGCTTCGAATTAGCGGGATTTTCCATTTGGGCCCTCGATGGGCTTGGAATCCCGCTAATTCGAAGCGACCGCGAATTAAAGAAAAAATCAAAATGAAACGGGTCTCGCTGAAGCTCGGTGTCTCGTCGTCCAAAGAACCTGTTTTCGATTCCGCGCCGGAAGCGAATTGGTTGCGGCTACGCCGCGTCATGTCCATTCGCGGTTTTGATTTCGGAATGCCAATTCGGCTTCACCGAAATCATTTCACGGCGCGGCTATTTTCACTCTGTAAAACTTCGCCGCGCTATTCGTCATCGCATCATGGATGCGAGCTGCCGAATTCGTGACGGCAAAGAAGAACGGCCGATTGTCCGGAACTGTCAGCGGTTGCCAGGAACCCGGATCGAACAAATTCGCGGTGGCCTGAACCTCGAAACCGCGGTTGGCGATTCGGGGAAAATTCAATTCAGCCTGGCTGCCCGCTGTTTGAATCGACAGCTTCCAAGCTCCATCCGCAGAAACCGGGTTTCCGCCCGCGAGAAATTCGAGGAGGTTGCTGTTGCCGTCAGTGTCAGGATCAGCCTCGGCCGCTGCCGTGGGGGCATTGGTCGAGCCGAACCATTGGATTTGCCAATCTGAAAATGTTTGGCGTTTGGGCAATTCGTCCACAACCCAGGCGCGCAGCAAATCGATCGCTGGCTGATCCAGCACGGTCGAATCGAGCGGCGGCATTCGATCGGCGCCCAAACTCGAGATCCGCGTCCACAACGTCGATTGCTCGGCCGCGCCGGGTTTGAGCACGCGATTTTCCGGGTCACCTCCATCCACCTGGACCGGGCCATTAATCAGGCCAGCGGCGTCCGTTCCGGTCACGATTCGAGCATCGAAGAGTCCCACCCCAACTGCGCCCGGCTGATGGCACTGAGCGCAGTTTGCCTGCAAATAAGATCGAACGCGGTATTCGCGGCTGTAACTTGCATCATCCGCGCGGGCCAAAACGCGCAAGGCATGGACATTCGTGACGGGCTGATCAAAAAATCCGGCTTGGCTCAAGGCGGCAATCTGGTTTTGCGGTCCGTTGCCATAATCGAATTCGCGATTCAGTTGCGCTGTGTTGAATCCAAGCGCGTGGCCGCCCGCGGGAGTGTGACAACTCAAACAGTCCGCGCGACTGGGATAATGCCAAACCTGAGTGCGGACGATGCCGTTGTCATGGACAAGAAAGCTTTCGTCGAGGCCCGCATCCGGGACGAGCGTCGCGTTCGTCTGCGCATCGTCCCATCGGTAGGTAAGGCCGTAGACGCCGTTTGTCGTCCTGACAATGAATCGCGTTTCGAGACGCCGCGCCGATTCCGGCACGCCGTTGGTCAATTCCAATTCGAAGTGCTTGACCCAAACCATTCCGGTTGGCAGCGACCAATTCCCTTCCGGCTGAAATCCAATCATCGCATTCGTGTTCGGCAAAGCGAACCAGCGCCGTTTGCGCGCATGGTCGGACCAAAACGGGACATTCACATCGTACGGAAAGATTCCAGCGGCCGGGGTCAAACTGGCGACGTCGCTGAACGCTCCGGTTTCTGCCAGCGTGGCGGGAAACGGCGCGCCCGAGAGATTGGTTGAGTAAGTCAGCCGCTGCAGCGTATCGAGATTCTGATTCGCCATGAGCACGTCGCCATTTCGCGGATCAATTCCGAAAGCGGAGATTCCCGTGCTGCGGGCGAGGAACTGGAACGGGGTGGTGTTCGTGCCTTCACGCCGAAGCGCCCAGATGTTCCCGCTCACGTAATCCGCGAAGACATAAGCGCCCTTCAATTGGCCCAGCCGCTCGCCGCGATAAACCACGCCGCCTGTCACCGAGTTGCCTTGGTTCGTCGCGGACCCGTGATTATAAACCTGAATCGGCGGGATCGCGCTGAATCCGGCCGGCGCGGTTTTAGGTCCAGCCAGTGCGCCCTCCCGATAAGCCCAGCCGTAATTGCCGCCTTTGACAATGAGGTCGATTTCCTCCTGCCGATTCTGGCCGACATCCGCGCAATAGATTTCACCGGTTGCTGGATCAAACGTGTAACGCCACGGGTTGCGCAACCCAACGGCGAACAATTCTGTGCGAACCCGGTTTGGAGAGACAGCCTGGCCGTTGAAATTGGTGGCGCCGACAAACGGGTTGTCCGGCGGCACAAAATAAGTTCCGACCACGGAAGCATGCGGGTTGGGCGGCAGGCTGCCAGGCCGGCCATCCACATCGATTCGGAAAATGCCCGAGAAAAAATCTTTGTCGATGCGCTGGCTGTTGTTGAACTGATCGTTCCCTCCGCCTTCATCCCCGACGGAAAAATAAAGGTAACCGTCCGGCCCGAAGTGGAGGTCGCCGGCGTTATGATTGCCGGCTTCATCGCGCTGGGCGATCAACACCTGCTCGGAACTCGCCAGGGCAACATTTGGGTTATCGGGCGAAGCCAGGTAACGGACCAGTTTGTCGTGCATGCCGCTCCCAGCCGTCGTTGTGTGGTTGCCCGTGTAATAGATGAAAAAGGCGCGGTTGGTGGCGTAGCCCGGATGAAACGCCAGCCCAAGCAAACCGCGTTCATCCGTGGGAATGCCGCCAAGGATTTTGCCCGAGACATCGAGAAAAACAGTGCGCGTCGGGCTGGCCAGATTCGTGACCACGATGACTCGGCCGGCTTGCTCGACAATGAACAAACGGTTCGTTTCGCCCGGCGCAGAGACGATGGCCAGCGGATCGGTGACTTTGAAGCCGGGAAACGCGACCTCAGCGACGTAGCCGAAACGCGGCGCATCCGGTGGAAGTTTTAAAGCGGCGCTTTGCGCGCGGTCAGGCAGCGCCGCGGCGACGATATGTATTTGGATCCCGATCAAAATTAAGCTCAACGAACGCATGCCCGCCTCCTGTTGCCGGAAAGATGATGCGGAAGAGCCGAGCTGTCAAAGCATGTGTAACTGCTCGGGCGGCTCGATGAGTCCCCTGGTGGGGCGAGCGTACTCGCGCGCCGCCAGTATAGATTCTCCTGAGGATACTCTCGCTCGGCTCGCGAGTACGCTCGCCCCACCTGAGCAGTTGCAAGGCCGTAGCATTGACGAAGCAACGCTCTCCATTACCTTCTCTCCGCACATGCGCAGGCTCTGTTTCTTCATCGGGATGATTTCACTGCTTTGTTCGGGTTGCGGCACGGTTCGTTTTTACGGCCAAGCCGCGCGGGGGCAATGGCAAATCGTTTCGCAAGCGCGCCCCATCCCGAAAGTCTTGGGCGATCCAAAGGAGCCGGCGGAACTGAAGCGGAAATTGCAATTGATTCTGCAGCTCCGGGAATTTGCGCGACATCAGCTCGAGTTGCCCGTGGACGATCACTATGCCCGTTATGCGGACCTGCACCGGCGTTTTGTGGTTTGGAATGTGCACGCGGCGCCGCGCTTTTCCTTGCTCCCGAGGAAATGGTGGTTTCCGCTGATTGGCCGCGTCAGTTATCGAGGTTACTTTTCAGAGGAGCAAGCTCGAGCTTATGCGGATGAACTGAAACGAAAAGGTGACGATGTCACGGTCGATGGGGTGGAGGCATATTCAACGCTGGGCTGGCTGCGCGATCCGGTGTTAAACACCTTTCTTCACCGGCGGGATGATGAGATCGCGGAATTATTGTTTCATGAGCTGAGCCACCAGGTGCTCTACGTCCATGGCGACACCGATTTCAGCGAGGCGTTTGCCAGCGCTTCCGCTGAGTTGGGATTGACGCAATGGCTGAACGAGACGGGCCAGGCCGCAACCCTCGAAACGTACCGCCGAGAACTCGAACGCAAATCGGATTTCGGCGAATTGATTCTGGCCGTCCGAGGCCGATTGCGTGACATCTATTCCTTGTCCATGCTCACCCCAGCAGCGAAAGAAGCGCAGAAGCAGGCGCAAATCGCATGGCTGCGCGCCGAGCACGAAAAACTGAAGCAACGCTGGAACGGTTACTCGGGTTACGACCGATGGTTCAAGGAGGAGATTAACAACGCCAAATTGAACACGGTGGCGACGTATTACGAATTGGTGCCCGGATTCAAAAAGCTTTGGCAAGAGAACGGGGGCGATTTCGGCCGGTTTTACGCGGCCGTTCGCACTCTGGCGAAACTTCCCCCGGAGGCGCGGCGGCGCCGTCTCTTGCGACGTTGATAGCCTGGTGAAACTGGTAGCCGCCGATCCGTCCGTAGCTCTCCAGTGGCAACGCCCTATCCGCCTCACGCTGGGCGGCAACACGTTCGCCTGGCAGTGTCCGAATTGCGAGATTGCGGAGCGCGACTGTGTCCGAAGGACCAGTCGCAGCGTTGCGGCTGGCCTGCGACACAGCCGCGCTGCCCTGCCAAATTAGGACACTACCGTCCGCCCCGCCGGTTTGACTTCTCGGGCGACCCAACCTGATGCCCATTGGGCATTACTCCTATATCGAAAATTGATTTCCGTTAACAGCCCGGCCGAGCCACACTTCAGCAGGCTGAGTGAGCTTTCTAAGGAACCGACACATGATTCACAATAAATTGCTGGGAGCGATTTCGCTCTCTTTGCTCCTGATCGGCTGCAAAAAAAACGACGGTCCATCCGCCGCCGATGCGGGAAAGGTGCGGATCGGGTATATCGGCCTGACTTGCGAAGCTCCGATTTTTACCGCCGTCGAAAAAGGTTTTTTCAAGGAGGAAGGGCTGGACGTGTCGCTCGTGAAATGCGAGTGGGCGAATTATAAGGACGTGCTCGCGTTGGGCGGATTCGACGTGACCCATCACTTGATCATGTATTTTCTGAAGCCGATCGAGCAAGGGCTCGACGTGAAGTTCACCGGCGGCATTCATCGAGGCTGCCTGCGAGTGCAAGCGGGCGTGAAAGGAAATATCCAATCCGTCCGCGATTTGCGGGGCAAACGAATCGGCGTTCCTGGGATGGGGACTCCGCCATTCATCTTTGCCAACCGCGTGCTCGGGGCCAATGGCATCGATCCCAGCAAGGAGATTACCTGGCTGGTTTTTCCGGCGGGCGAACTCGGCTTGGCGCTCGATAAAGGGGAAGTCGATGCCGTGGCTGACTCAGAGCCGATCGGCAGCTTGCTCATCGCGCAGGGGACCGTCCGCAACATTGCTGATCAGGCGGCCGATCTGCCGTACAGCTTCGAATATTGTTGCGCGGTCCTGGTCAATGGAAAATTTCTGGCGAACAATCCCAAAACCTCGGCGGCAGCCACCCGGGCTTTGCTCAAAGCGGCCAAATGGGTGGAAGCCAATCCAGCCGCGGCAGCCCGGCTTTCGGTCGAGAAAAAGTATCTCGCTTCAACCACAGAACAGAACGCCGTCGCCATCTCACACCTGCGATATGTCCCGAGTGTTTCCGGCGCCGAGAGCGCCGTTAAACTCGCCTCGGCCGAAATGAAAAAGGCAGGCATGCTCAGCTCTTCGACCGATGTCGAGGCCCTGGCGAAACGGGCGTTTGCGCATCTTGACGGAGTTTCGGATGAATGGTTGAAGTCGCTCCAGGTCGAGAAGGTGGCGGGAGGGCAAGTGCCTCCGAGCTGGGTCGCCCGGCAATACGCCCGGAACAATGTGATGGACCCGGTCTGCTCAGTGTGTCTGCTCCCAACTGCTCAATGACCATCTCCGTCCAGGAATTGAAGGAGGCGATCTGCCAACCGCAAGCCAGCGAGAAAGCGCCGGCTGTTTTGCGCAGAGCGCCAGCGTGTCCAACACGTCTGCCGCTGCGAACTCTGCTGGCCGTTCCAGTGGCAGCCTCCGTGGCGCTTGCCATCCACGCTTGGGCTGGCAGGGCGCAGCCAGCTCTTGAAACGCGCCACTATTTCTTTTTCCTCGAGATCATTCTCGCTTGCGCGATCGTTGCGGTATTTGTCCAACGGCTCTGGACTTATCTGCGCCGATGGATGGAGGAGATGTGCCCCATTATCGCAGCGGCGCTGGGCCTGCTCTGCGCGTGGGAACTGATCACGTCAGGGTTCCGATTGCTCCCGTTGCCTTACTTTCCCGGTCCCGCTGGAGTGGTGCAAAGTTTTTTGAATGACCGCGCGCTGTTGTTCGACAGCACTTGGCACTCTCTGATTTTGCTTCTTTCGGGGTACGCTCTTGGCGTGGCAGCGGCGTTGGTGAGCGGCATTTGCATCGGCTGGTTCGCCCGGGCGCGCTATTGGGGCATGCCGCTGCTCAAGGTGATCGGGCCAATTCCCGCGACGGCGTGGATCCCTCTGGCCATGGTGATTTCGCCCTCCGCCATGTTCTCCGCGGTGGCGCTCATCGCGCTCGCTGTTTGGTTCCCAGTGACCATGCTGACCGCCTCGGGGATTTCCAACACCCGGGCGGCTTACCTGGATGTGGCGCGCACTCTGGGCGCGGGCCGGAATTACCTGATCTTTCGCGTGGCCATCCCGGCGGCGATGCCGAGCATTTTCATCGGTCTATTCATGGGGCTGGGCGCATCGTTCCTCACGCTGGTGGTCGCGGAAACGGTCGGTGTGAAGTCTGGCCTCGGCTGGTACGTGAGCTGGGCCCAAGGTTGGGCGGAATATGGAAAAGTCTATGCGGCTCTCTTTATCATGGCGGCTTTTTTCTCCACCATCATGACGCTGCTTTTCAAAGTCCGCGATCGTGTGCTGGTCTGGCAAAAAGGAATGATCAAATGGTAAGCCCGAAAAATCATGGACCAGCGGAAGGGTCGGCGCTCCAGGTGCGGAATGTCCGCAAGGACTTCCCTTCGCCAGATGACGTTGGAGCGCGCGTTTTGGCGCTGGATGACGTTTCTATCGAGGTCAGCGCGGGGGAATTGATTTCGATCGTTGGTCCGAGCGGTTGCGGAAAATCCACGCTGTTGCGTCTGATTGCAGGGCTCGACTCTCCCAGTTCCGGCGAATTGGCGCTCGGCTCGCGCATGATCTCGGTCCCGAGCGCTGAGCGAGGTCTCGTGTTTCAAGACCCGAGTCTTTTTCCGTGGCTGACCGTCCGGCACAACATCGAAAGCGGCCTGGTTGCGCGCGGGCTCCTGCACGTGAAACGCCCTGAGGTCGATCAGTTCATGCGCTTGGTCGGCCTGGAAAATTTTGCGAATGCCTATCCGCACCATCTCTCCGGAGGCATGGCGCAGCGTGTGGCCCTGGCCCGCGCGCTCATTAATCATCCCAAAGTCCTGTTGCTGGATGAGCCGCTCGGCGCGCTTGATGCATTTACGCGGATGCGACTGCAGGATGAGGTGCTGCGGTTGTGGGAAGATCGAGGCGCCACCATTTTGCTGGTCACTCACGATATCGACGAGGCCATCTACATGAGCGACCGCATCGTGATCATGACGGCTCGGCCCGGCCGAATCGAGCGGACGATTGATGTCTCACTCGATCGTCCCCGGCGCCGGGGCAGCGCAGAGTTTCTCCGCTTGCGCAGTGACATTCTCGAACTGCTCCATTTTGGCGGCGCCTCAGCAAGAGAAACGGCCAATGGAACTGCGCTGGCGTGAGGGGCAGCCTGTTTGCTTGATTTCCACCTGCGCCAGAGCCCCCGGGTCCGAGCGGCCTTCCGCAACCTTGATCAAAGACAAGTCAGGACGACTCTCCCCCTGACAGGCCGCTCTTTGACTGCTACGTTTACCCAGCACAGCCAGGTGGAATGGCAGAGCTCTCTTCACCAGTTCGCTCGCCGCCTCTGATGCTCATGGACAAAACTGGATCCTAACAATCCTCAGGAGAAAACATGAAAATCACCCGCCGCCAATTTCTCGCCGCGTCCGCAGCCGGCGCGAGCCAATTCATTCTCAAACCGACGCAGACGTTCGCGGCCAAAGCGCCGAACACAGATCCTTTTCAACCCGTGCCCCTGGGCAAAACCGGCATTAACGTTTCGCTCGTCGGCGCGGGCACAGGGATGGTCGGCGGCAATCGCTCGTCGAACATGACCCGGATGGGAAAGGAGAAATTCGAGGCGCTGCTCCAGGACGAATTTGATCGAGGCATCCGCTACTTCGATCTGGCCGACCTTTATGGAACGCATCCATACCTGGCCAGCGCACTAAAAAAGATTCCGCGCGATCGTTATGTGATCGGAACTAAAATTTGGGTGCGCACGGGCGGCATTCCTGAACCGGAACGGCCGGACGCGAACATTGTGGTCGATCGGTTCCGGAAGGAATTGAACACAGATTACCTCGACCTGGTGCTGATTCATTGCATGGACAAAGGGGATTGGTGCGATCAACAAAAACGCCAGATGGACATTCTCGACGAGCTAAAGTCCAAGAAGGTGATCCGTGCGCACGGTGTTTCGGTGCACTCGGTGAGCGCGATGCAGGCGGCCGCGGCCAGCCCGTGGGTCGATTCCGTTCATGTTCGCGTGAACGCTTTTGGCGACAGCATGGATGACCATGATCCGGCCAAAGTGGCGCCGACGATCAAACAATTGCGGGCAGCTGGAAAAGGAGTGGTGGCGATGAAACTCATCGGCGAAGGGCGCTACCGCAAAACGCCTGAGAAAATTGATCAGTCGCTGAAATATGTTCTTGGCCTGAACAGCGTCGATATGATGATCGTCGGCTTCGAGAAAACCGCGGAAATTGACGATTTCGCGCAACGCGTAAAAACCCAGCTGCAGGATAGGGTTTAGCCGAGCCAGGTGCTCCCTTCGATTCTTCCTCCGTGCGCGCGCGAGAGATGCCGTTCATGGCGCCGCTCGGTTGGCTCATCGCGGCTGCGCCAGCCGAGCGCGAACGAGTTCCGGCAGATATTTGACCGGGACCGATCCATGGCTCAGCACCGCTTCATGAAAACGGCCCAACTCGAAATGATCTCCGAGTTCACGCTCGATCTGCTGCCGCAAACGGTAATGGGCCATGCGTCCGACGAAATAAGTGCTGAGCTGGACTGAACTTTGTTTCGCTCGAATAATTTTCAAACGGGCTTCGCCTTCCGACTGGAACGCGCCTTCCATGAGGAATTTTAGCGCCTGGTCGTCCGTCATTTTGGTGCAATGCATCTCATGATCGAGAATCGCGTTGCCCACCGCTCGCAAATAAAATTTCAACTGCATCATTCGAAGCCGCAAATCGCCTTCGCCATAGCCTTGGTCGAGCATCGTCTGCTCCGTGTAAACAGCCCAGCCCTCGATGAAGACACCGGATTGCAGCACGCGCCGGATGAGCGATCGATTCCGATTTGAGTATTCAAGCTGCACGTAATGGCCCGGAAACGCTTCGTGGATCGTGAGGATTTGCAGCATGTGGCGATTGTATTCCTCGAGAAAACTCCGCACGCGTTGAGCATCCCAATCCGCCGGCGGCGGACTGACCGCATAGAAGCTCGACGCCTGCGGTTCGAGCGGCGGCGCCGATTCCAAGTAAGCCAGCGAATTTCCCCGCTTGAATTCGGGCATTTCAATCACGCGACACCGGTCCGGTTCAGGCAGCCGCAAAATATCCGCCTCGCGAATAAACGCGCGAATGCGGTCCACCGTGGCGCGCGCGTCCTCGATTAAGTCTTCGGGTTTGCCGTGCTCCTGGTTGATAGCTTCGAGCACATGTTGAATGGTGCTGCGCCGGCCCATGGCATCGTCCGGCGGCAGCGGCTGTTTTGTGAAGTATCGGCTCCAGAGCTGGCGCGCGATCACGTACATCTCCCGTTCGACTCGGCTGAATTCGGCTTTGGCGTCCGCTAAAACTTGATCCGCGGTGAGCCCTGCATCGAGCACAAGCTCGAGCTTGCGCGCGAACTTTTTTGGGCCGAGCCGCCAGTCGCCGGTGGCGCCGCTCATCAGATCGCTTTCCAGGAATTTCTGATAATCCCTCAGCAGTGCAGCGACCGGCGCCGCCGCCTCTTTGAGCTGCTTGAGTTGCGCCGTGTCACCGGCCAATTCAAAAAGGCCCCGCTCGTAAAATGCAATGGCGCCCCGGTTTTGCCGGATGGCCGTTTCCAAGATTGGCTTGGGCGGGTGGCGCAGAGTTTCTTTTGCCACCGCGATGATCCGCGGCATTTGCGACATCCGGGCGATGCTGTTGGCGATGTTCGTCTCTTTCGGGAGCGTGGATTGCGCGAGCAGCGAATAGACGCTGTCATTGATGTAACGGTTGTACGTGCGCGGGTCCTGCTCGAACGGGTGCGTATTCTCCGCCAGCCAAATGCTCGTCTCGAGATCGTGCTGGAAGATCTCGTAATCGATCTGGCCGGCGCGCGAGAGTTTGGCGTAATCGATTCGCTTCGGCAGCGCTCGAAGCGTTTCGCGATCATGGGAGAGCCATCGATCGCGCGCGGGGCGCGAGATGTCGTCGAGCAACGAATCGTAACGATGATCGCCGAGCTCAGTGGCTTGGAGCGGTCGCTGATGGAAATGCTGTTCGAGGTATTGCTGAAAGAATTCTTGAAGTTTGGCGTCGGACGGCTCGGCGTGCAGAACGGCGAATGAGCACACCGCGGCGAGCGTGAAGCAACCGGTAAGAGAGTTCATGTGTTGGAATGACTTTAGGGTTCGACAATTTCCTCGAGCGCCTTTCCTTTGGTTTCAATCCCGTTCAAGCTCAAAAAAAGCGCTGAGAGCATCAGCGGGACAGAAAGCAGCAACGCGGGCACGGCGACGCCGGGAAAAAAAGTCAGAATGAAGGCCACCGAGGACGGTCCAATCACTCCGCCCACTTTGCTGCTGCTGGCCGTGAGCCCAATGCCGGTAGCGCGCAGAGCGGTGGGATAAAGTTCAGCACTGTAAGGCGGCAACATCGCGATCATGCCGCTCAGGCCAACCAAAAGCGCGACGACGAGGATGCTGAGCCAGTTGGCGCCGCTGGTGAGTTGTTCGCGAAAAAACGCAAACGCCAGCAACACTCCCGCAGTGCCAAGAGCGAAGAGCACCATGGTTTTTTTGCTGCTCCAATGGCCGTAAAGAATGGCAACAACCACACAGCCAGGAATCGCCACCAACGCGGATTTGGCCAGAACAAAGTTTGCGACCGTTGGATCGAGTTGCAGAAAGTCTCGCAGGATCGTTGGCAGCCAGGTCAGGAATCCCCAATTCACCAAACCCCACGCCACGCCATAACCGCAGACGGCCAGCGTCAGCACCAGATACGGTTTGCGGAACAGTTCGACGGTTGTGCGTTCGCGCCTCGGCTCGGTTGGGCTCGGACCGGATTTGGGCCGCAGTTCAGCGCCGAATTTGGCGAGCTCAATTTGCGCTTCATCGATCCGGCCGTGTTCGATGAGAAAACGGGGCGACTCAGGAATGTAACGGTTGAGCAGAATGACGAGAAGTCCGCTCGGCAAACCAAGCAGCCACAGAATTCGCCAGGTGAAATGCGGCTCGAGCCAGGCGGCTGCGCCGCTCGCCACCAAATAACCGCCGGAAGTTCCTAAACCGCCCATCAAGACAGAGAGCCAGCCGCGTTGCCGGGCCGGCGCCAACTCAGCCAGCAGAGCGAACACGATCGGAAGCATCCCTCCGGCGGACATGCCCATGAAGAAGCACATCACCAGATTCCAGGTGAACGAGGGCATTGCCCCGCAAATGGCCGTGCCGATGAAAATCAGCGACGCCAGCAAAATGGCGCCGCGCCGGCCTAGACGATCGGCCAGAATTCCCCACGCGACCGAGCCGACGGTTGTTCCAATCATGGCGAACAGCGGCAACAGCGAAACGGTCGAGGCGCTCAAGCCATATTCGTTGCGCATGCCCGGAACGGCAAAGCCAAGCGTGGCGGGCTTCATCACATCCACAATCAGGGCGACGCCTAAGACCAGAACCAGACCCCAGTGCGTCGGGCTGAGCGCAGCGGCGGTGGGGGAATAAATCTCGAACTGGCGAGCGAGCTTCCGGCGGCTTGCCTTGGTCTCTTCGTCATCCAAAGGAAAAAGCCCGTAAGCCGTCGCGCAAATCCCGCAAAGAATTAGTCCCATGCTCAAGCGCATCTGCCACGACATGCCCGTTCCCGCCATCTGATATGACATGTCACGGGCGGCCAAGAACTCGCGGACGTGCAGCAGCACGCCGCTGACGATCATGGCGGTGCCAAGCCAAAACGCGGCGGAATGCCACAACGTGGCGCGGGTGAACGAAGCTGGCTGAGGATTCTCCACTCGGCTCGGCCCCGGCCGAGGGAAATCATCCCCAGCGCCATGGAGCCGCGCGAAACTCCTCAGGATTTCGATCGGTTTGTCAACGAGGAACTGCGGGTGTGGCCGGGGGACATCGATGTATAGATTGTTGCACAGCTTTTGGCACGGCCATGGTGCAAGCCTCCTCTCCCTTCCCTCTCCCCGCGTGTTCCATTCCACTTCTCAAATCACGCGGGGAGAGGGTTAGGGTGAGGGGCTCTGGTTCATGGAGAGGGGTGCCTGAACTTTTGAAACGCTTCGTAGCCGCCGAGGTGACGAGGCGGACAAAGCGTTGCGCGAAAAACCCATTTCTTCGTCTCCAAGCCTTGCCGAAACCTTTCTCGACTCTTTGCCGCACGTCACGCGAGCAGCTCGTCGATCGGTTTCCCTTCCCCATCGTGGGTGACGTAAAACGGCCGCTTCTCGATTTCGTAGGCGAGTTTCGGCGAGATGCCGAGCGTCTTAAAAATCGTCGCGTGCAAATCCTCAATAACCACGCGGTTTTCGATCGTTTTGCACGGGTGCTCGTCAGCGGTTTTGCCGTAGAGAAAACCTTTTTTGAACCCTCCGCCAAAGAGCAACACCGACCCGGCGTCGGTAAAATGACGGTGCATGCCGTAGTACTTCAACTCATTGATCACATCCGGAACCGTCACCTGGTCTTTGACTTTTTTGTCCGGCTTGCCTTCCGTGAGCATGTCGCGGCTGAATTCACTCGCGAGAATAATGACGGTGCGCTCGAGCAACCCGCGTTCTTCAAGGTCGAGCACCAACTGCGCAATCGGCCCGTCGATCTGCCGTTTCATATCAGCCGCGCGGGTGTGGCCGTTTTCATGAGTGTCCCAGTTCAGGAAAGGGATGTATTCGGTGGTGACTTCAATAAACCGGGCCCCGACTTCGACCAGCCGGCGGGCCAACAGGCAACCGAGCCCAAACCGGCCGGTGTTATAAACGTTGTAAGTTTCCTTCGGTTCGAGCGAGAGATCGAACGCTTTCGCCGCGGGTGAATTCAACAGGCGATCGGCATTTTCGAGCGACCGCACCAGCGACTCCTTTTGATAATCGCTGCCAAATTCCGCAATTGGGCTTTGGGCCGCAAGTTTCTTAAAGAATTGATAGCGGCTCTGAAATCGGCTCGGGCTCATCCCTTCGGGCGGCCGCACGCTCTCAGCCGCCTGATCCGGATTGGAAATAACAAATGGGCCGTATTCGCTCCCGAGAAAACCGGCGGTATGGAATGCCTTCAGCTCTTCGCCTTCGCCGACATCGAACCGCTGCCCGATATCAATGAACGCGGGCACGGCTGGATTGAGCGGTCCTAGCGTGCGCGAGATGATCGCGCCAATGTGCGGCGCGGCGACGGTTTGGGGAGGGGCATAGCCAGTGTGCCATTGATACTGATGGCGCGAATGGAGAATGAAACCGAGATCGCCCGCGGTATACGTTCGGATGAGGGCGCCGCGATCCATGACTTTGCCAAGGCGCTCGAGACCCTCCGACAATTTGATGTTGTCGACGGCTGTGTCGATGCTCGGAAAGGTGCTGAGCACCCGCTTGGGATCGAGTCCTTTTTCGAACGGAGCATAACGTTTGGGATCAAATGTCTCGGTGTGCGCCATCCCGCCGCCCATCCAGAGAACAATCACGCTGTCAGCAGTGGGGCGAAGTTTGCCAGGCGCAGTCGCGTTGGCCAAAACCTGGCGCGGAAAGCGAGCGGCCAAAGCGCTCATAGTGGCGGCGCTGGCGGTTTTCAAAAAATCGCGGCGGTTCCAGTTCGTTCCAATCTTCATAAGCCAATCCTCAATGCTATTCGTTGCGTAAATATTTGCACACGCATGCGGCAAGACCCCTCACCCTTCATCCCTCTCCCCGCGCCGTTCAAAGACATGGGATGCATCGACGCGGGGAGAGGGCAGGGAGAGGGGTGCATGATTTCGAAATAATCAATAAATCAGTTGAAACTCGGGCAGCATCGTCATGGCCCAAAGCAAATCGGCCACGGTTTCCTTCTGCGGGCGCTCGCCGACAAGCTGATCTGCCGCCTCGAGTTCCGCTGCTGTTGGTTTCCTCCCCAATCCAAATTGATAAAGCCGCTCGACCAGCGCTCTTCCCGAACCGCCCGAATCCGAAACCAATTGGCTTGCGCCTCGATCGAGTTCTTCCGCGAGAGTCCGCCCGTTGGTCAATTCCAGCGCCTGCAGCGTAGTCGCAGCCGTCGGGCGCATCGTGATGACTTGCTCGCGATTTGGCCGTCCCAGCGCAACCATCAGCGGATCGGCCGTTCGCAACGCCGCGCGAACTTTTCCAAATTCGCTGGCGACGGCAAAACTTTGCTCGAAGCCACGTTTCAAATTCCAAGGAGCCGAATCGAGCCCGCCTGCCTCCACCGCATAGAGCCAGCCTGCCGCTTTAAAATCAGGCTTTTGCCAGCCGTCAGCTGCTTTGTCGCTCGCGAGCCAGGAACTATCGCTGCCGAAATCGAGAATGCTTTCGCTCGCGCCGGCGCTGCGATCGCGGATTCGGGCATACAGATTGAACCCGGCGGGGTTGGGAGCATTCGTTTGACCCCGCGAATTCTCAGCCGCAACCGCGAACAAATTCAGGCCCTCGACCAGGTGCGATCGCACGTCGATCAATTTCGGTTTCGACCATTCTTTTCCACTGCCCGCTTCTTTCCCGTTGACGAATAATTTGAATTCGTTGTCGCACGCTGCGAGGACGAGCGCTTCGGAAGGTCGGCGCGGCAAGTAGACGAATTTCCTGAAGAATACATGGCCCACGGGCGCGTTGCTCGAAGCGCCGGCATTGGTCCAGATCCACCTCGGCTCGACTCGCGCCTTGTCTTTGCCCGAACGCGACTGGCCCGCCTGAAAATTAATGTCGGTGTTCGCCGGCAATGCGCCCCAAATCCCGGTGATTTCGGAAATCGCATCGGCGAATTGCTCCGCGGACAGCCGGCGCACGACCGGGCCGCGAAAGACGAATTCCTTTGCTTCCGGACCGCTCAGCCCTACGGCGGGCAGCTGGTACGCTTGTGAAGTCAAAATCCGTCTCATCGCGTGCTTGAGATCCCAATGGTGTTCCGCGAAATCCGCCGCCAGCCAATCGAGCAAGTCCGCGTGCCACGGTGGATTGTCCATTTCGTCGACGGGTTCGACTAAGCCGCGGCCCAGGAAACGCGCCCAAAGACGGTTGACCATGGTGCGCCCGAGCCGCCCATTTTTCTGCTGGGTCATGATTTCGGCGAGCTGCTTGAGCCGCTGAGCATGCGGCAGATCGGCGTCGATTGCGCCCAGTTCCGGGTAAAGAAACTTCAGTTTGGCCATCTCTCCGGTCGGTTTGTCGCAACGATACATTTCGAGCGCGTGATCCGCGTAAATGCCAGCGAGTCCATAGGCATCGGCGAGTTCCCAGTCGTTAATGAAACTGTCGTGGCAGGAGGCGCACTTCAGGTTCACGCCCATGAAGACCTGCGAGATGTTTTGAGCGGCTTGGATTTCGGGTCGCTGGCTGGCGTTGACAACGCCGCGCCAGACAATTCCTTTGACGAATCCCTCGGAGGCAGGCGTGGGGTTGATCAGTTCACGAACCATTTCGTCGAACGGCAGGTTCGTGGCGAGCACCGCGTACAGCCAAGGCGTGATTTGTTTTCGGCCGCCGTCGATATAGCCAGTTCCTTTGTAATCGTTGCGCAGGGCATCGTTCCAAAAGGTCAGCCAATTTTCCGCGTAGCGCTTCGAGTCAGCCAGCAACGAATCGACCAGCCGCTCGCGTTTGTCCGCCCGCTTGTCGGCTTCGAACGCGGCCATTTCCTCTGGAGTCGGCAGCAATCCGATCACGTCCAAAGTCACTCGCCGCTGGAATAGCCGATCGCTCACCACGGTCGAGACCTGAACGTGATTGGTTTCAAAGTAAGATTGCAGAAATAAATCGATTGGGTTCGTCAACCCTGACCCGGCCCGCGAAGATGGAATTTCCGGCCGCCGGGGTTCGAGTCGAACAGGCGGCTTTTTGAAAGTGAACCCGGTTTCCCAAGCCGCTCCTTGATCGATCCAAGCGCGCAGCAAGCTGATCTCCGCGGGCTTGAGCTTCGACCCTTTTTTCGGCATCACCATCTCGGGATCAGTCGAAGTGACTAATTCGATGGCATGGCTGGCTTCGCTCTTTCCAGGAACAATAGCCGGCCCGGATTCTCCGCCTTTCAGCAACGTTTCGCGCGTATCAATCGAGAACCCGCCCTTGCGTTTGCCATTGCCGTGGCACTTGACGCAGCTCCGCTGGAGAAGCGGTTGGATGTCGCGCGAAAAAACGATCGGCTGATCCGCCGGCGGCGGCAAAGCCGCAACCTGCGCGGGGGTCAAATCCGCTTTGCTCTCAAAATCGCCCGCCAGCAAAAGCAAGCAAACCATTTGGGAAAAACTTCGCGTCATTGGATCGTAAAAAGATACCGGATGAACCGGCGAAAATACACCGGAAATTTCCAGAATCAATCGCCACCCTGGAAATTACAACGATTCTCATTTTGGGTTTGGAGCGCGGCTGTGTCTGAAAGACCAGCCGCAGCACCACGTGACGTTCGTGGCCGATTGGTTTTTCAGTCCCAAATCGAAACGGCCGAAGGAATAGTAACCTGACTTCTGCAATCGATGAGCTGCGGCTGGTGCTCCGCACACAGCCGCGCTCCGCAAAGTGAGAATTGCGGGGAAAATCATCACGGAGCTCTCAAACGGAAAAAGGCGGCGGGCCTGCTCCTCGGTTGAGTCATTTGAAAGGCGCCCTCCGTGAACACCGGCGTTTCGGTGGACATTCGCCAATCGATTGGGGGAGTCAGGCTTTCCGTTCGTTCCAGACGCCAGGGCGGTTGCGTCGCGGGCCACCGCAAGCGGACATCCTGCGCGGACAATTCGACTCTCAGAAACAATGGCAGCGGCGTGAAAACCGCCCGCTCATTGATCGCAGCAAGGGCCGTGACATGCGCCGGATTATCAAGGCCAGAGTACGATCCAGTCCCTGACCCGATCCAATAGCCGAAAGCGAAGCCCGCTTCGGGAATTGCTTCTAACGTATGGCTCGAGCCAAATCTCCACTGGAAGGTCTGCGGCGCCCGCAACGTTCCGCCTCCGTCGACGTTGATGCCAAAATTTTGCGGCTGAGAATCGATCACTGCCTGAACCGAGGCCGGACTGTCGATCCGCCGCAAATAATCTTCCGCGACCCATCCTTGCTTGCCGTCCGCGAATAACACTTCCCGCCAGCTCAGATAATTGTACGGAGACGCAAGCGCGCACGGCACGCTGACACTCTCGCCCAACACGATCGCTCCGGAGCCGGCTGCAGCCACCAGGAGACTCGGCCCGCAAGGCAACGCGCGGACGTTGACGCTCGCCCCGGTGATGACTTCGTCGCCCGGAGCCAAGCCAGGCAAGTTCGCGAGCGTAACGCCGGTATAGTAATGCGTCAGGATGGTTGTCCAATTCCAGCCATCGCGCCCGGCGAACTCTTGCGCTCCCCGCTGGCACATCCCGACCCCGTGCCCGTAGATGAAATTCGTGCGCCCGCCGATCAGAAGCTGACAGCAGGGTTCCCCTGTTTGCGAACAATTCGGATGACCGCTGCAGGCCACTGCTCGTGCCCAGGAAACGACGCCGGCATTCAATGCGCCAATTTCGCAGACAGCCAGCGACGGACCGTCCTCGCTGTTCAAAGTGAAATCGCCGTTACAACGAGCCGCGTAATAAGCCGGGATGAGTCCGTGATCGAACAGCAGCACGACTCGGCTCGTATTGGCAGCGGCGGCCCGGCTTTTTGCCCCGAGCGTCGCTGAGTAAGCTTGGCCGCCGTTCGCTTGGCCGCGGGTTTGCAAGCGGTGGAGCGCAAAGGTCCGGGCGGCCACGGCCTGTGCTTTCAGCGCCTCGAAAGGAAATCCATCGCCTTCCTCAGCGGTCACCACGCCGGCCACGAATTCGTCGAGATTCATCAAACCCGTGAAGCCGTTTCCTTCCAGGTTCGAAACGAAAACCTCCTCTGGAACGGAGAAGGATTCCGTCAGCGGGGGCAACCCGGCCAAAGGATCCGTCCCAACCGCGGCCATGGAAACGGCCCCGCTCGAATCGAGCGAAGAGAGCGGCTGGAAACTTTCCGCAACGTTTTCGTCGCGCGGTTCGGGACTCAGCCGGAATTCGAACCAGTTCTGCTCGTGCGCAACGATTCCCGCCAAGGCATTGACCGAATCTATGTGCCCTGCCCGCCAGCAATGGATTTTGCAGAGCGCTTGAGAATCGACCGATTCGATCTCGACACGAAAATTTCCCAAGTCATCCGTGAACGCAGTCGCGATGAGCTGACATTGGTCGATCGATTTCAGCCGGTGAAGGCCGTTGGGTAGAAGCTCGACTTGGCGTCTGGAAATCTGAATTTGCGCATGTGCCAAAGGCAAGCCGGACTCGGCGTCGCTGACTTTGCCGGAGACGATCGTGAACTGCGCAGCGGGCGCGGCGCTCGCCCAAAGAGCGGCCAAGACCAGCCAAAGTCCTCTGACGACGGAGGCGGGCAAGCTCAAGCGAGGGGTTTGCGTTGAAAGTGGAAAAGCAAAAACCCGGCTGCCGAACTCGCGTGGGAATTGGCGTCGACCAGTGAACCAGCGGAACTGCGCTGCTGGCCCGAGTTCAGCACGCGCGTGGCATCCACCAGGACGCCGGCGGTGTTCGTCAGGCTCCCGGAGCGGTGGACAACGCTCATCGTGAACAGGGCCATCATCACGAAACAACAGACCACCTTTCCCAGCGCGCCGAAAATCAAGCCGATCAGGGCGCCGGTGCCTGCCTTCGTCGATTCGGTAAAATTTTTTCCGCCGATCAGTTCGAAAAGAAGCGCGCCTAAGAACGGCCCGAGAATGATCCCGGGCAAACTGAAAAACAGCCCGACAAAAGCTCCCAGCAGCGCGCCAAACACGCCCAGCCATGTTGCCCCGAGCTTCTTTGCGCCGACCATGCTGGCGAGGAAATCAAGCACGAGGGATAAAACCGTGATCGCGCCCAGCACCAGCAAGACGGGCGTGCTCGCGCTGGCATGGCCAAAATACAAACGGTGCGCCACCGCCGCGGCCAGGACAATCGGCGTGCTCGGCAGAACCGGGAGCAAGCAGCCGAGCAAGCCAATAAACATCACCGCCAAGGCCAAGCCCAATCCAATAAGTTGTTCGGAGCTCATCGCAAAGCGTCAATCGCTGCCGAGAAATCCGCGGGTAGCGGCGCCTCAAATTCCATCCGCTTGCCGAAACTTGGATGGATGAATCCGATTCTTGCGGCGTGCAGCATTTGCCGGGGCGCCTCATACCCGGTCTGTTCCCGCAAACGTGTCTGGGCTCGGCGGCCATAAACCTCGTCGCCGACCAGCGGAAATCCCAGGTGAAGGAAATGGACCCGGATCTGATGCGTGCGCCCGGTGTGCAACCGCGCTTCGACCCGCGTCGCGCTGCGCAACCGCTCGACGACACGATAAACGGTCCAAGCTTCACGGCCCCCTTCGATCACCGCCATTCGTTTCCGATGCGACGGGTGTCTCGCAATCGCCGCTCGAATGTCTCCCGCTTCGTGCGGGAGCAGGCCGCAAATGAGCGCGGAATAAATCTTCGTCACTTCCCGTTTCTGGAATTGCTCGCTCAAAGCCACGTGAGTCCGATCGTTCTTCGCCACGACCAGACATCCACTCGTGTCTTTGTCCAGCCGATGGACCACGCCTGGCCTGGCGATGCCGCCGATGCCGCTCAATTCTCCCTGGCAATGATGGAGCAAGGCGTTCACTAATGTTTGGTTTCGATGGCCCGCCGCCGGGTGCGTGACCACACCCGCGGGCTTATTCAGGACGAGCAGATCCGAATCCTCGTGCAAAATATCCAGCGGGATTGGCTCCGGTTCAACTGTCGAAACTTTCGGCTCCGGCCAGCGCAGAATAATTTCTTCGCCGGCGCGTGGATGGTGAGTCGGTTTTACGGCGCGCCCATTCACGCGAATATGGCCCTCCTCGATCAACCGTTGAATGGTCCCGCGGGAAACGGTCGGGAATTCCCCGCGGAGGAACAGATCCAACCGTTCTTGCGGAAGGCTTTTTTGAACGAACAATGTTTGTGTGCGGGAAGGCATTTCAGTTGCGCTGGAAGCTAAGCTTTCGAGGGAGTCGTCTTCGGGAGCTTTCCACCCAGCCACCAAAATAGAAACATCCCCAGCGCCAGAATTCCTATGCTGACGAATTGCCCTTGCGGAATCCAGCCGCCGAAATAGCGCTGAGCCGCGCGGTAATCGCCGCGGAACATTTCCACGAACGCCCGCACCAGCGCATAGCCGACGAGGTAAAGCGCGAAAATCTGCCCGTCAAATTTCCTTCGCCGGAAAAGCCACGCGAGCGACGCATATAAACCAAAGTTCAGGAGCGATTCGTAAATCTGGACCGGGTGAACAGCAGTGCCGTATGTCTCATGCCCCGGGGGAAAATGAACCGCCCATGGCAGGGAGCAGGCGCGGCCATAACAACAGCCATTCAGAAAACACCCGATCCTGCCGAACACATGCCCGAGCGCAATGCTCGGCGCCATCACATCCGCTACCCGCCATAAGGCCAATCCTTTGACTCGCGTGTAAATAATCGTTGCCAACGAAGCGCCGATCAAGCCGCCATACCAAACTAATCCCCCGTGGCGCAGCATGAAAATCTCCGTGATCGGCTTGCCCGCGAACGATTCTTGCCAATACGCGATGACGTAGTAAGTCCGCGCGCCGACAATCGCCCCGCCAATCAACCACGGGGTGAGGTCCAGAACACATTCCGATGAAATGCCGGCCAGCGGCGCTCGCCGGCTGGCCGTCCAATACGCGACAAAAAATCCCAAAGCGGCCATCACGCCATACCAGTAGACAGTCATTCCACCGAGTTGAAATGCGATGCTGTGCACGATCGGCAAACTTAGAACCGGGTCATCAGCCTGACAAGGGACAAAAAAATTTGCGCCGCATCGCTTCGCTACAGTGGTTTCTCAATGAGCTTTGCGGCTCGCGAGTACGCTCGCCCCACCTGCGTCAGTTTTCCTGCAGCAAATTCATCCGGTGGAGCGAAGCTACTGACGAGCCGACAAAAAAACTCACCAAGACTTCTTCATGAACCGGCAAGGCACCGCGAAGTCTCTTGCTCATGATCTTGCTCATGATCATGCTCATGTTCTTGCTCGAGCTTGGACAGAGAAGATCAGGATCAAGATCAAGAGCAAGAGCAAGATCATGAGGACGCTGCCTGGTTCCAATGCATGGTGGCGAGGAGCCTTTTCCGTGAACCGTAGCGCAGACATTCTTGTCTGCGGGTGCGGGAGCTTTCCAGCTCCGCATTCAACCAGGCGATTGGAAAATCGCCTTCACCTGCAGGCTTGGAAGCCTGCGCTACACCAGGCTCATGGCGCCACTGGGCGGTTGTGCAACCATGGAGGCATTCCACAATTCTGGAAAAGAGGAGGCCAACAAATGCTAAGCCCCGGACAGGGCGAGCAGCGACTGTTTCTCGGCTTTGCCATTGTCCATGTTAGTTTCCAACCGAACAGCTGCTTTCGGGTCCGCTTTGCGCAGTCGGGATTCTGCGGCGAATTCAATCGCGGCAGAGTGCCTTGATGCCGAGCATTCCTCGCTTTCGTGCTTTCATTGCGGGCTGCCGTGTGGAGAAGAGCAACTGACGTTCGATGAGAAATCGTTTTGCTGCCGCGGTTGCTGCACGGTTTTTCGAATTCTAACCGAGAATGGGCTGGGAGAGTTTTATCGACTCAATGAAGCGGCGGGTGTGCCCGTCCGGCCATCGCAAGAAGGCCAATACACATTTCTGGATGAGCCTGCGGTGCGGGATCGGCTGGTCGATTTTTCGGGTGATCGTTTGACGCGCATCACCTTTCGAGTGCCAGCGATTCATTGTGTCGCGTGCGTGTGGCTGCTCGAGAATCTGTTTCGCCTGAACTCCGCCATCGCAGCTTCGGAGGTCAACTTTCTCCGGAAAGAAGTCACGCTCCGCTTTCGAACGGATGAACTGAAACTCAGCCAGGCGGCTTCACTGCTCGCGCAGCTTGGCTATGAACCGGAGTTAAAATTCGCCGATCTCGAAGAGCGAATGCCGCGCAAAAGCGGCGCCCGGCTCTGGCTTCAGGCTGGCCTGGCAGGGTTTGCCTTCGGAAACATCATGCTGTTCAGCCTCGCGTCATATCTGGGCTTGGACAGCTTGAACGGGCCCGGTTTCAAACGGCTATTTGGATGGCTGAGCGTGGCCTTAGCGACGCCAGTGGTACTCTACAGCGCTTCCGATTATTGGCGATCGGCGCTGGTTGGCCTGCGCCAAAAGTGGCTGACGCTCGATGTGCCGATTGCCGCGGGCATCGCCGCGTTGTTCCTCCAAAGCGTCTGGGAAATCAGCACGCGGCGTGGAGACGGCTATCTGGATTCGTTGACCGGCCTGATTTTCTTCCTGCTTTGCGGAAAAGTTTTTCAGCGCAAAACCTACGACCGCCTCGCATTCGATCGCGATTATAAATCGTTTTTTCCTCTGTCCGTTTCGCGGATTTCCGGCGGCAAGGAGGAGCGCGTGTCCCTTTCTGAATTGGAGGTGGGCAATTGCCTGCTGATTCGGCACGGCGAATTGATCCCAGGGGATGCCCGGTTAACCGAGGGCATGGCGCTGATTGATTACAGCTTTGTGACCGGCGAATCGGACCCGGTTCGGCGGGCTCCAGGCGATCAGGTTTACGCCGGCGGGCGCCAAACCGCAGGGGCCCTCGAGATCGAGCTGACCAAGCCAGTTTCGCAGAGTTACCTGACTTCACTCTGGAACCAGGAAGCATTTCGAAAAGACAAATCCAATGCGCTGGATACCGTGACGAACCGTTACAGCGTCCGCTTCACCAAACTGGTGATCGGCATTGCCCTGGGCGCGGCGCTGTTCTGGGCCTTTCGCGATCCTGCGCGGTCGGTCAAGGCGTTCACATCGGTCTTGATCGTGGCTTGCCCGTGCGCTTTGGCGCTCGCTGCCCCATTCACGCTTGGAACCGCGCTGCGAGTTTTGTCGCGAAAAAAGATTTTCGTCAAAAACACGGAAACCCTGGAGGCAATTGCCCGGGTCGACACGGTGGTGTTCGACAAAACCGGCACGCTCACGCGGCCGCAACCGATATCCATCACGTACCATGGGTCGCCGCTGATCGAATGCGAGTTGAATGCGGTCTGCGCGGTGGCCCAGCAATCGGCCCATCCCCTGGCAGCGCGGCTCTGCGGCTCGATCGAGCCGACCGCTGTCGTGCCGGTGGAAAATTTCTGTGAAAAAGCAGGGTTAGGCATCGCCGCACGCGTTTCCGGAAGCGAAATCGTTCTTGGGTCGATCTGCTGGCTGGGATTGCTGGGCGTGGGCGCGCCGGCTGCGCCAGTGCCGGAAGGCACTGCCGTTCATCTGGCGATCGACGGAAAGTACCGCGGCAGTTTTCGTTTTGAAAATCTGTTGCGGCCAGCCACAGCTGAGCTCGTGAAAAGACTGTCGGCCCAATTCGATTTGGCCTTGCTCAGCGGTGACAAAGACGCCGCGCGTGCGGCTTTATCCGAAGTGTTTCCCGAATCGGCTCGGTTGCGGTTTCAGCAAAGCCCTGCCGCCAAGCTCGAGTTCATCAGCGCGCTGCAAGCCGAGGGGAAGACCGTGATGATGGTGGGCGATGGACTCAACGACTCGGGGGCGTTGCGAAAAAGCCACGTCGGCGTAGCGGTCGTGGAAGACCTCGGACTGTTCTCGCCTGCGAGCGACGTGATTTTGGAAGCCGCGGCTGTGCCCGCGCTCGATTCGCTGATTTGGTTTTGCCGGCGCGCCGTCCGGATTGTCCGGGTCAGTTTTGTTCTGTCGAGTCTTTACAACGTGATTGGCATTGGCATCGCCGTGCAAGGGCTGCTTTCCCCGATCGTCTGCGCGGTCCTGATGCCTTTGAGTTCCGCGACCGTGGTGAGCTTTGCTTGTTTGGCCACGGCGTGGGCCGGCCATCGAGTTGGCGGCGATTCAAGTCATGCTCGATTCTTCCTCGCCCCGCGAATCAAAAAGCGCGGAGGGGATCGAGGAGAGGGAGCTTGAGTTTTTGCAACGACTAATGCCATGAGTGTTCTTCTCCTTTTGATTCCACTGAGCATCGTGCTTGCCGCTGGATTTTTAGCCGGATTCATTTGGGCCGTCCGATCTGGGCAATATGACGACACCGGCACGCCGCCATTGCGGCTGCTCTTCGAGGAACCTGCCTTGCCGGGAGTCTCCAAAGCGCGCACCGCAGCGACCAGGGAAGCTGGCTTGCCTTCCAAAATCGGGCTTCGGCAAAAGCCGGCGCTTTCTACGACGAGCGCAGCCAGTCAGCCGTCAAACCGCAACATCCAACCTTAACTGTTAAGAACTGCATGACTGTCGAAACATTCAAATACGACAACCGGATCGTTCGCGCCTTTGCGATCGCGACGGTGTTTTGGGGCGTGATCGGAATGAGCGCGGGATTGTTAGCGGCCACCGAATTATTCTGGCCGGGCGCAAACCTCAATCTGCAGTACGTCACCTTCGGGCGCTTGCGTCCATTGCACACCAACGCGGTGATCTTCGCGTTCGTGGGAAATGGGATGTTCATGGGGATTTATTATTCGCTGCAACGCCTCTGCAAGGCGCGAATGTTCAGCGACCGGATTAGTTGGTTCAATTTTTGGGGATGGAACGCGATCATCGTAGCGGCGGCCATAACGCTTCCACTCGGCCTGACCACGAGCAAAGAGTACGCTGAATTGGAATGGCCGATCGACATTGCCATCGCGGTGGTCTGGGTGGCCTTCACGATCAATCTTCTGGGAACCATTTTGCGCCGGCGCGAGAGGCATCTTTATGTCGCCATCTGGTTTTACATCGCGACGGCCATCACCGTCGCTGTGCTGCACATCGTCAACTCGCTCGAAGTTCCGGCCGGCTGGTTCAAGAGCTACTCGGTTTACGCAGGAGTTCAGGACGCTTTGGTTCAATGGTGGTACGGCCACAACGCCGTCGCCTTCTTCCTCACCACGCCATACCTGGGGTTGATGTATTATTTCCTGCCGAAGGCGGCGGAGCGCCCTGTCTTCTCGTATCGGCTCTCGATCATCCATTTTTGGGCGCTGATTTTCATTTATATCTGGGCCGGGCCGCATCACTTGCTTTACACGGCGCTGCCGGACTGGGCGCAGTCGCTCGGCATGGTTTTTTCGGTGATGCTGGTGGCCCCGTCATGGGGAGGAATGCTGAACGGCTTGCTGACGCTTCGCGGCGCGTGGGACAAGGTCCGGCAGGATCCGATGTTGAAGTTCATGGTCGTGGCAGTGACGGCCTACGGCATGGCGACGCTGGAAGGGCCGATGCTCGCGATCAAAAGCGTCAACTCCCTTTCGCATTACACCGATTGGACCATCGCGCACGTGCACACCGGGGCGCTCGGCTGGAACGGATTTCTGACGTTCAGCGTTTTGTATTGGCTCTTTCCCCGGCTGTACAACACGAAGCTCTGGTCCGTTCGCCTGGCCAACACGCATTTCTGGTTCGCGCTCCTCGGCATGATGTTCTACGTGATTCCGATGTACTGGAGCGGCATCACCCAAGGGCTGATGTGGAAACAATTCACGCCCGAAGGTTTCATGCAGTATCCGAACTTCCTCGAAACGGTGCTGGCGCTGGTCCCGATGTATCGATTGCGTGCGGTGGGCGGCTCTCTCTATTTGCTCGGCGTCTTCATGATGGCGTGGAACCTCTGGCGCACCGCCAAAGCGGGCGAATTCGTTCCCGACGTGGAAGTCCAAGCCGCCCCGTTGGAAGCGCAGCCACACTTGGCCGAAGCGCCGCATCCGTGGCGCCATCGCTGGCTCGAATCCAAGCCGCTTTTGTTCACCGCGCTGGCAACCGTCGCCGTGTTGATCGGGGGAATCGTCGAAATCGTTCCGATGTATCTCATCAAAGAAAACGTGCCGACGATCGCCGCGGTCAAGCCATACTCAGCTCTCGAACTTTTGGGACGCGATCTGTACATCCGCGAGGGTTGCGTCGGCTGCCACGCGCAAATGGTCCGGCCGTTCCGATCGGAAACCGAGCGATACGGCGAGTATTCCAAAGCGGGCGAGTTTGTTTACGACCATCCTTTCCTGTGGGGCTCGAAGCGCACCGGGCCGGATCTCCACCGCGTCGGCGGAAAATATCCGGATGCATGGCATTACAATCACATGGACGATCCGCGGACGACCTCGCCCGGTTCAATCATGCCGCGGTACTCGTGGCTGCTGACGCAGAAGCTCGATGTCACCCCGTTGCCAGCCCGGATCGGCGCATTGCGAAAAGTGGGCGTGCCTTATCCAACCGGCTACGAGCAGACGGCGCCCGCCGAATTGAAAGCCCAGGCCGACAAGATCGCCACTAATCTGAAAGCGGGTTCCATCAAAGCGGATCCCGATCGCGAAATCATCGCGCTCATCGCCTACCTGCAGCGCCTGGGAACCGACATTAAAGGCCAGCCGCCCACTCCCGCGCCTGCCACCAGCGGCAACGACCATCCAGCGGGCAGCGGCGGAACGGTGGCTCAAAACAAAAAATAGATTCTATGTTTCAAAACGTGTTGAAAGACATTGGAGGAATCGGCGCCTATGCGGTGATTTCGCTGCTCCTGTTCGTCTTCGTTTTTGGCGGAGCGCTCGTCTTCGCTTTTCTCCAGAGCAAAGATTCGATCGATGCAGTGAGCGCCCTGCCGCTCGAGGAGGAAAAGCTTTCGCGCCGGAAAGGAAACCATGAATAAAGAACCGCTGCTGTTGGAACACGAGATCGACGGCATCAAAGAATTGGACAATCTCCTGCCGCGTTGGTGGGTGTGGCTGTTTTATCTGACGACTGCATTCGCGGTCGCTTATTTGTTTTACTTCCACGTGTTCGGTTTTGGCGACTCGCAAGTCCAGGCTTACCAAAAGGAGCGCGCCAAAGGAGAACAACTCAAGGCCGCGGCGATGGAAAAATTCGAGTCGACGCTGGGCGCCCTCGCGCCATCGAAAGATGCCATCATTGTGGATCAGGGCCGCCTGACCTTCGCGAAATTCTGTTCCCCGTGCCATCGCAACGACGGCGGCGGCTTGGTGGGGCCCAACCTTTGCGATGATTACTGGATTCACGGCTCAAACTTCGTCGACAACGTCCGCACGATCTTAAATGGCGTGCCCGAGAAAGGAATGTTGACGTGGCGCGGCGTGCTGAAGCCGAGCGAAATTCAGGCGGTGGCCAGTTTTATCTTCACGCTGCGCGGGACTCATCCGGCAAATCCGAAGCTCCCGGAAAATCAGCAAGCCCCAGCGAAGCCGAGCGAGTTTGAATGAGGCGAATGCGGATGAAAGTTTCTCCCATAGAATCGAGCCAGCCGCGCGGCGCAGCAGGAGCGGCCGCCGAGGAAACGGCCGAGTGGGGCGACTTTCGGGATCATCTCAGCACCGCCGACAAAAAAGGACATCGCCGCTGGATTTACCCGCGCAAACCGTGCGGGCGGTTTTACCGTGCGCGGAGCTATCTCAGCTGGCTGCTGCTCGCGATCCTGTTTGGCGGACCCTTCGTTAGAATCCAGGGAAATCCTCTGTTGCTGTTTGATATTGTCGATCGCCGGTTTTCGATCTGCGGGCAAATTTTCTGGCCGCAAGACGGAATCGTGTTTGCGGTGGGGATGTTGTTGTTCTTCACGAGCATCCTTGTTTTCACCAGCGCGTTCGGCCGCCTGTGGTGCGGCTGGACTTGCCCGCAAACGCTGCTCATGGAAATGGTTTTTCGGAAGATCGAATTTTGGATTGAAGGCGACGGCGCCTTGCAGCGGCGGCTGGCAGCGGCCCCGTGGACCGCGGGAAAGATTCTTCGCAAGACAACGAAACACGCGCTGTTTCTCGCCCTGTCATTCCTGATCGGCAATACCCTGCTCAGTTATATTATCGGGACGGAAAAGCTCTGGGCGATCGTCAGCGACGATCCGCGCCGGCACTTGGTTGGGCTCGCGTTCATGGGGCTTTTTACCGGTTTATTCTACGTCATTTTCGCGCGCTTTCGTGAACAAGCATGCATCTTCATTTGTCCGTATGGGCGATTTCAATCCACCATCGTCGACGACAACACGCTCGTCGTCGCTTACGACTACAAACGGGGAGAACGGCGCGGTCACTGGCAAGGACGTGAGGATGCGCAGGACCGCCGGGCGGCTGGCATGGGTGACTGCGTCGATTGCCAGCTCTGCGTGGCCGTTTGCCCCACTGGGATTGACATCCGCAACGGCACGCAAATGGAATGCGTCAGTTGCACCGCGTGCATCGACGCTTGCGACAGCGTCATGACCAAACTCGGCCGGCCGCGCGGGCTCATTCGGTACGCCTCGCTGAATAGCATCGAACAGGGGCAACGCTTCCGGTTTACGACGCGGATTTGGAGTTACTGCGGGTTGTTGGTGGTTTTGGCTGGGATTCTTGCGTTCCTTGTTTTCGGCCGATCCAACGTCGCCACGACATTGCTGCGGGCGCCAGGTTCTCTGTTCCAGCAGACAACCAGCGGGAAGATCGAAAATCTTTACACGCTCAAAGCGGTCAACAAGACGTCGCGCGATATTGCGCTCGAATTCAAACTGGAAAACAGCCGGGGAACTTTAAGCATCATGGGCGGCGAGGAATTCATCGTGCCGAAAGAAAAGCTGGCGCAAACATCGGTCTTGATCGAGCTCGATCCGGCCGATCTGGCAACGCCCAATATGAACCTGACAATTGGCGTTTACGCGGATGGCCGGCGAATCCAAACGATCGAGACGGTCTTTGTCGGACCGCGCAACCACTTTCCATGAAGACTAACCAAACCGGGTTCAACCCTTGGCCAGTGGCGATCATCGCCACGTTCGTCATTTTCATTATTGGCCTGATCGCTTGGATCACCTTCGCGGTTCATCAGAAACTCGATTTGGTCCGCGCCGATTATTACGAAGAAGAGCTCCGTTTCCAGGACCAGGTTGATCGAGTAGGGCGAACCGTCGCCTGGCGCGGAGAAATGAGCGTGCTTTATCAACCCGAATTCCACTGGCTAAAAATTCAATTGCCCGCGGCCCATGTTGCCAAAGCGCCCACCGGAAAAATCACGCTGTACCGGCCGTCGAACGCCGCTCTCGATAAGGTTTTGCCATTGCGCCTGGACACAGACGGCCTTCAACGGCTGGACACTCAAAACCTGGCGCCGGGCTTTTGGAAAGTGCGCTTGGTTTGGAAAGTCGATGCGGAGGAATATTATTTCGAACAAGCCGTTGTCATCGAAAACCGTGCCGGCCACAAACTGGCCAGCGCTCTCTAAAGCATGATTTGGCTCGCGTCGGCATTTCTGCTCGGTCTGGCCGGGAGCGTTCATTGTGCCGCGATGTGCGGCCCTTTGATGATCGCGTTGCCGCGCCCTAAGCATGGTTCCTTATTGACCAGCCGATTCATTTACCATGCTGGACGGCTAACGAGCTATGCGATGCTCGGTGTCGCGCTGGCAGCTTTGGGCAAGACGCTCGCGCTGGCTGGAATTCAGCGTTGGGTTTCGATAGCGGCTGGGGTCGCTGTCTTGGCCTCGATTGGAACGTCGTTCATCCTCCGCATTCCGGCGCTACAGGCGTGGACGTGGTTGCGAACGAGCTTTGGATTGTTGCTGCGGCACCCTTCGCTCGCCAGCACGTTCTGCTTGGGAGCGCTCAATGGACTCTTGCCGTGCGGGCTGGTTTATGTGGCAGCAACCGGAGCGCTCGCGTCCGGGAGTTTTGTAGCCGGGGTGAGTTATATGGTTGCGTTCGGGAGCGGCACACTCCCAATTCTGTTCGGTCTTTCAATCGTCGGCCGGAAATTTCCATTGCCAGCTGCAGCGGCGAAATTAATCCCGATCTCAATCTCGCTCGTGGGATTACTGCTTGTCCTTCGCGGGCTGGATTTGGGGATTCCTTATCTGAGTCCGAGTTTCTCGACTGGGATATCCTGCCATTAAATCTGAAGAGGAAGAGGTGGCGCCCAGGGTTGTTCTTACGCTTTGCTAGACGGCATGAACTTCTGAGTGAAGCCGTTCGAATTCACGATAGCGGCGTTCCGCCTCATCCTTCGACCAGCCGTATCTTTCTTGTAGTTTGCCCAGCAGGATCTCGCTGCGCCCCTCGACCATATCGAGGTCGTCATCCGTCAGCTTGCCCCATTGTTCCTTTACTTTGCCTCGAAACTGTCGCCAGTTACCTTTAAGAACGTCTTGGTTCATAAATGTCTCCTTTCTTGGTTTGCTGAAGTACCATCAGCCCGATTTGAAAGAATGGAAGGCGTGGTTTTCCCCGAAGAACGCCTCCGTTTTCCCCTGATGAACCGAGCTGTTCCGCAGCCATTCTCATTGGCGGTTGGCTGCAGAATCGGCGACTCACCACGGCATTGGCGCAACGCCTGAGCTGCAGCGTGAACGCTGCGTTCCGGAAGAGAAATGCTCGCTGCTCCGGTTTGCGTTCTCCGTCCGATGGGATAAACTCCTGCGCAACGCCGGACCGTCCGGCCCATTGCTGCTTGAGCTCAGGCCAAGAAGAAATCAGTGATATCGAGTTGCTCCGCCGAATTGGGTTGCGCGACCGGGACGCCTTTTCTCTGTTGTACGACCGCTTTTCGGGCCTGCTCTTTTCCGCCGCGTTGCGAATTCTCAACGACCAAAAAGAGGCTGAAGACCTGCTCCAAGAGGTGTTCGTTGATCTCTGGCACAAGGCCGCAAAATTCGATCCGCTGCTCGGCAAACCCCTGAGCTGGGTGCTCACCCTCACGCGAAACAAAGCGATCGATCGGCTGCGCGCCTCGCGACGGCGTGGGGAACTCATCGAGGAAGCGCGTCTTTCCGTGTCACAGCAGGACGTGCAGGAAAGCCGAACGGTGGAAACCGTTGAAGTCAGCGAACGCGCCCGATCGATTCGAGCGGCCCTGGCCGAGCTCCCGACAGACCAACGGCAGGCGATTGAAATGGCTTTTTTCGCGGGGTTGACCCAGACCGAAATTGCTGAAGCTTTAGGAGAGCCGCTCGGAACGATCAAAGCGAGGATTCGCCGCGGGATGCTGAAGCTGCGCGAGAAAATCGAGAAGAATGTATGACCAACGGTTTTTCCGGCAACCGAATGGCCCTGCCAAACGTAAAGTCTAAAGGAAGTTATGGATAACGAGCGACTGCAAGAACTCGCCGCTCTCCACGCGGTGGGGGCATTAGACGGCCAAGACGCGGAAGAATTCCGCCGGCTCGTCGCGGATTGTTCGTGCCTGCGCCGGGAAATCGAGGGATTCACCGCCGTCGCGGCGGGCTTGGCGGAATCGGCTCCAGCGAAACCGCCGCCTGAGCTCAAGGCTCGAATCTTGGATCAGATCGGGCAAACAGCGCGTTCGCCTTGGGACGAGTTCGAGAAAGTTCTCCCGCCCCGGACGGAGGGTTTTGTGTTTTTGCAGAAAGCTGCCGCCGCGGACTGGCAGGCGCTGCCGGTGCCCGGCGCCTTTTTCAAATTGCTCTCGATCGATCAGGAGCGCGGCTTTGCCGTGGCCCTCGGCAAACTCGAACCGGGCGCGCGCTACCCGTCTCACCGCCATTTTGAAGCTGAGGATGTTTTTATGTTGTCCGGCGATCTTCACATTGGCGAACGAGTGCTGTTGCCGGGCGATTACCATCACGCCGCCGCCGGGACGGTTCATCCGGTCAACTTCTCGGAGAACGGCTGCACGTTGATCATTGTGCTCTCGACCCAAGATTTGGAACATCAGCTCGGACGAACGCCGCTCTGACGTGCCAAAGCAGAGAACTTGAGGCAAAGTCCGTTCTCACGCGGCAAGTCATCGGGTCGATTCTAAACCCAATTAGCGGGGCGCTTCGAATTCGCGGGGTGTTTCATTCGGTGGAGGGATTCCCGCTAATTCAAAGCGACCGCGAATTAAAGAAAAAATCAAAGCGGAACGGGTTTCGGTGGGGCTTGCGCATTAGAAAACAAAGTTAACAAAGATCGGCGCAGCAACACAGGCTCGAGAACTAGCAGCAATTCTCTTATGGGTTTGCAGCGCGGCTGTGTCGCAGACCAGCCGCAGCGCTGCGACTGGTCCTTCGGACACAGTCGCGCTCCGCAAAATGAGAATTGCTCGATAACCAGCCTCCCTTGCGTTTCCGAATCCGCTACGCAATACTCCGCGGATGAAGAACCTGACCCAGCTGACAGATCAGTTGGTCGCTTCCTACGCGCGCGTGGGCGGCATCAACCATCTGGATGGCGTCAATCTTCCTTCCAAGAATGTGATCGCGCTGATCACGATGGATCTGCTGCGCCTGTTGTTTCCCGGTTTTCTCGACGAGAAACCAATCCACTCGTCCGAGATCAAATTGGAAACGGCCAATCTGATGTACTCCGTCGCCGAACGTCTCGAAGATGAGATTTACAAAAGCTTGGAGTACCGCCCGCCGGAATCGGATCTCGAGAAAAAACATTTGCGGCCGCTCGCGCACGAACTAACGATTACGTTCCTCGAACGGCTGCCGGATTTGCGCGAGTTGCTCAAGACCGATGCAGAAGCGGCTTACCAGGGAGATCCCGCAGCGCTCAGCAAAGAAGAAATTATTGTCGCTTACCCGTTCATGGAAGCGATCGCGGTCCAGCGCCTCGCGCATGAGCTGTATGCGAAGGGGATCGCGCTCATCCCCCGGATCATGACCGAATGGGCCCACAGCCGAAGCGGCATGGACTTGCACCCGGGCGCTCAGATCGGGTCGCATTTTTTTGTCGATCACTGCACTGGCACGGTCATCGGCGAAACTTCCGTCATCGGCAATCACGTGAAGATGTATCAAGGCGTCGGGCTGATCGCGCGCTCGCTTTCGGGCGGCCAGCAATTGCGCGGACAGAAACGCCATCCGACGATCGAGGACAACGTGACCATCTACGCCGGCGCAACGATTATGGGCGGCGACACAATTGTCGGCGAGAGCAGCACGATTGGCGCAAACGTTTTTCTGACGCACAGCGTTCCCGCGCATTCGCTCGTCGTTATGGAAGAAGTGAAGGTCAAAGTGATGAGCAAAAAGGACCGCGTCCCGGCCAAACCCGAGTTCCACATTTAGCCTTGTCGCTGCTAGCCTCTTTAACCATTCTCTGGCGATTTGACTGATGGCCAAAAGAACATGCCGGAGCGCGCGATTTCAGATGTCTTAACCAAGCCCGATTTAGCGTTGGAACTGACGCTGCGGCCTTCCCTTTTCTCCGAATTCACAGGCCAACCCAAAGTCAAAGAACGCCTGCAGATCGGAGTCGAAGCGGCCAAACAACGCGGCGAACCGCTCGATCATCTTCTCTTGAACGGGCCGCCCGGCTTGGGGAAAACGACGCTGGCGAACATCATTGCGAAAGCGATGGGGGCGAACCTCAAGTGCACCAGCGGCCCGACGATCGAAAAGGCAGGGGACCTGGCTGGGCTGCTGACGAATCTCGAGGAGGGCGACATCCTGTTCATTGACGAGATTCATCGACTCCAAAAAACGATCGAGGAATATCTCTACCCCGCGATGGAGGATTTCAAACTCGACATTATTATCGACCAAGGCCCCAACGCGCGCAGCGTTCGGCTCAATCTACCCCGGTTCACGCTCATCGGCGCGACGACCCGCAGCGGTTTGTTAAGCGCGCCATTGCTGACCCGGTTCCCGATGCGCGAACGGGTCGATTATTATCAGACGGAAGATTTGCAGAAAATCGTCGTTCGTTCAGCGCGCCTTTTGCAAATTGAAATCGAAGAAACAGGCGCCCACGAAATCGCCCGGCGCAGCCGCGGCACCCCGCGGATCGCGAACAACCTCCTGCGGCGCGTTCGCGATTTCGCCCAAGTCCGCCGGGACGGCCGGATCACCGCGCCCGTGGCCGACCAAGCGCTGGCGTTGTTGGAGATCGACCAGAATGGGTTGGATGAAATGGACAAACGGATTCTCGAAGCGATCATCGTCAAGTTCGGCGGCGGACCTGTCGGAATCAGTTCGCTGGCTGTCGCAGTTGGGGAAGAACCGGACACGATCGAGGAAGTTTACGAGCCGTACTTGATTATGGAAGGTTACGTGAACCGGACACCGCAAGGACGCGTGGCGACTGAATTCAGCTTTAAAAAATTAGGCCTGAAACCAAGCGCAGCAAATCAGAGCCGGCTTTTTTGACCGTAGCCGCCGCCTGTAGCCGCCGACGTGAGGAGGCGGACAACCGCGGCGCACACGGCCTAGCCGGATTGGGCCAGACGCGGGAAGTTTGCCGAACGGCTCGGCGAAGGCAGGTTAGTGCCGAAGATTCCAATTTTTATTGTATGCCGAAGCGGACTGACATTCATACGATCCTGATTATTGGCGCTGGACCGATCATCATCGGCCAGGCTTGCGAATTTGATTATTCCGGCACCCAAGCTTGCAAAGCGCTCAAGGAGGAAAATTTCCGGGTCGTGCTCGTGAACTCGAACCCGGCGACCATCATGACCGATCCGGAGTTTGCCGATCGCACTTACATCGAGCCGATCACGCCGGAATGCCTCGAAAAAATAATTTGCCGCGAGGTGGAAGAAATGCGGCGGATGGGCGCGTCCGGCAAGCTGGCGTTGCTCCCGACGCTTGGCGGGCAAACCGCGTTGAATACCGCGATGGCGCTTTTTCGTAATGGCGTTCTCCAGCGTTACAACGTGGACATGATCGGCGCCAACGCGCAGGCGATCGAACGGGGCGAAGACCGGCAGATTTTCAAGGAGCTGATGGTCAAGATTGGCCTCGACGTGCCATTGAGCGGCACGGCCCATGACGTCGCCGAATCCTGGAAAGTCGCCGACATGATCGGCCGATTCCCGCTGATTATCCGCCCGGCGTTCACGCTCGGGGGGACGGGCGGCGGGATCGCTTACAATCGAGAGGAGTTCGAATTCCTTGCCAAACGCGGCTGCGAGTTGTCGCCGGTTTCAGAAATCCTCATCGAGGAATCGTTGCTCGGCTGGAAGGAATACGAAATGGAAGTCATGCGTGATCGCGCGGACAATTGCGTGATCATCTGCTCGATCGAGAATTTCGATCCGATGGGCGTCCACACCGGCGATTCGATTACGGTCGCGCCGATCCAAACGCTCACGGACAAAGAATTCCAGATCATGCGGGACGCGTCGTTCGCGGTCATTCGCGAGATAGGCGTCGAGACGGGCGGGTCCAACATTCAGTTCGCGGTCAATCCCGAGAACGGCCGGATGGTCATCATCGAAATGAACCCCCGGGTCTCGCGCTCGTCTGCGCTGGCGTCGAAAGCCACCGGATTTCCCATCGCGAAAATCGCCGCAAAACTCGCGGTCGGTTATCTGCTCGACGAACTGAGAAATGACATCACGCGCGAAACCCCGGCCAGCTTCGAGCCGACGATCGATTACGTCGTGACGAAAGTGCCGCGATTTGCTTTCGAAAAATTTCCTCAAGCGGACCCGACGTTAAACACGCAAATGAAATCGGTCGGCGAAGCGATGGCGATCGGGCGCACGTTCAAAGAATCGCTTCAAAAATGCCTGCGGTCGCTTGAAATCGGCCGTTCAGGTTTGGGCGGCGATGGCAAAGCCTGGCGGATTGGGAATGACGTTTATGGCGATCGCGACATTCTCCCGCGCGAAGTGATCATGAGGAAGCTAAGCGTTCCGAACGCCGAGCGCGTCTTTTTCATTCGCCACGCCTTTCGGGCGGGCTTCACGCTGCAAGAGATCTTTTCCCTCACGAAAATCGATCCGTGGTTTCTCGCGCAGTTGAAAGAGATCGTCGATTGCGAGGAAGAAATTGCGGCCAGCGCCGAACGCCCCTTGGCGCTCTGACCGTTGCGCCCACATCCTTCACCCATGCCATGCGGCTGGTACGCTCGTCCCACAGAACGTGCGCGGAGAATCATTTATGGAACCACTGTGTCCGCGATTTGCCTTTTGCGCTTTCCAGGCGGATACATTTTCGCATGAAAGCATTTGCGGCCGGCGCCGTCGTTGCGCTCCTGCTGATGGGCTGCGCCAGTTCCGGGATTTCCGCGCGGAAAGCGGCGCGGGTGGCAGCCTTCCAAAACTTCTCGTCCGACGTTCAACGCCTCATCGAGCACGGCCAGATCGCTGAAGGGATGGACACGAACGCAGTGTTTGTGGCTTGGGGGCAGCCGTCCAAGGTCACTCGTTCGCTCGGGAACGAACTTTGGGTTTACGAATCTGGCTGGGTTCAGAAAACTCCGTATTGGGCGTTCACACCGGAAAGATCCGGTTACGGCCGATACGATTCGCGCATGGTGACGGTCGCGCAAACCTACATTTGGGGTGAGGTGCGATTCGCGAACGGCCGGGTTGTTTCATGGCACAGATACCCGCCGCCTGAATGAACAGACCCTAAACTTTGTCCGGTTCAGGATGAATCCAGGGCGCGCGGTAGGGGCGCCGGAGCAAACGATTCGCTTCTTCGTCGCCGACGATTTTTCCAGCCATCGGATCCCATTGCAGAGCGCGCCCCAGCTTCATCGAGAGATTCGCCAGGATGCACGAGGCTGTGGAAATATAACCTTGCTCGATGTCAGCGACCGGTTTCTCGCGCGTGCCGATGCAGTGCAGAAAATTCTTCATGTGGCCGCGGATGGCTGGGGCGCAATGTTTCTCGAGGTCCTTTTCTGTTTTGTCCTCGGGATACTGTTCGAGCTCGTAGGTGACATCTTTATGAATCGGCTTTTCGTTCCCTCCCACCGGCGTGAAATCATAACTCATGACGCTCGCTTTCAGCGTCCCTTTATCCCCATAAATCGTCGCTGCCCATGGGTATTTCGGGTCGGGCGCTTCGCCCCAGGTCCGATGTTCCCAGACCACTTGCAAATCGCCGAAATCAAATACCGCGTTTTGAGTGTCTGAAATATTCGCGCGACTGTTTCTATCCATCAAAATGCCGCCGCTGGAATAAACCCGTTTCGGCCAGCTGAGGTCGAGCATCCAACGAACCATGTCCAGCATGTGAATGCACATGTCGCCGACAATCCCGTTGCCATACTCCATGAACGCGCGCCAGCCGCGGGGATGAACGATTCGGTTGTACGGGCGGAGCGGCGCCGGGCCGGTCCATAAATCATAATCGAGGTAATCCGGCGGAGCGGTGTCCGGCGCGTTGTCGCGGTTGCGCATGTGGTAATAACAACAGATTTCGACGTGCGCAATTTTGCCGAGCTTGCCTTCCTTGATGACCCGATCGCGCGCTTCGATAAGATGCGGCGTGCTGCGGCGCTGCGTGCCGACCTGCACCACCCGTTGATGCTTCCGCGCCGCTGCGAGCATGGCCTGGCCTTCGACGACATCAACGCTGATCGGTTTTTGCACCCACACATCCGCGCCCGATTGAATGGCAGCGATCATCGCCAGCGCGTGCCAATGATCGGGAGTCGCCACGAGCACGATGTCGAGGTCCTTTTCTTTCAGCATCTCGCGATAATCGTGGTACGTCCGCGGCCGCTTTTTGGAAGCTTGCCGCGTGGCCACCATCTCCGCTGCGTCCTCCACCATGCGCTTGTCGACGTCGCAGAGCGATACCACCTCGACCGGGGCGACCTGAATCATGCGGAATAAATCACATTTGCCGTACCACCCCGGACCGATGAGGCCGACACGTTTCGGTTTGTTGTCGGCGAATTCAGCGGAATAGTTGCGGACGGCGGACAAAGCGAGGCTGGCAGCTCCAGTTTGAAGGAATTGGCGGCGGTTCATGCGTTCGTTTTTTTCACAGTTAGGGAATAAACACAAGCTTGGCCCGTTCGCTTTGTAATCACGTGGCGCGGCGGCTCGCGTCCGGAACGCAGCGTTCACGCTGCAGCACGAGGCGTTGCGCCAAGGCTGTGTTGCCTTGCTGATTCTGCAGCCTAAGGCCGCGTTCCGATCGTGTGCGGTTGTGGCTTTCGGCCGGAACGCAGCGTTCACGCTGCAGCACGAGGCGTTGCACCAATGCCGTGTTGCGTTGCTGATTCTGCAGCCTAAGGCCGCGTTCCTAATTATTTTCTCCGCACCGCCACCACTTCGAGACGCACCATTTGGACATGTGCCCGGCCGGCCGAGTCTAGCGGATGCGCTCGAAGGTACCGTTCCACGAATTCACCAACGAACTCCGGCTGGAGGTTCTTCGGCACTCGTTCGGTGTACGGCATCCAAGTCGTCCGAATCCACCCGGCCAGGCCTTCTTCGCCGCGATGAAGCATATCCTTCGGCTTGAGCTCGACCCTCTCAGCGGCGAGCCCAGCGCCGGACAGCCATTCGGGATAACGTTCAGGTCCGTGGAAAAACAGAGGAAACGCGAACGTCTCAAAGTACGGTTTCCAGGCCGGTTCCGAAATTAATTGCTCAAATGTTCGGATAATCTCGGCCGCATTGCCTCGGCCTCCGCAGGAGATGACCAGTTTTCCGCCAGGCTGAAGGACCCGGCCAACTGCTCGAAGCACGGTTTGGTGATCCTCGACCCAGTGCAGCGCTGCGTTTGAAAAAACCAGATGAAACGTTCCCGGCTGAAAATCGATCGCCAACGCATCCATGCAGATGAAATCGAGATTCGGGAATTCGTGGGCAGGATGAGCAGCTCGGGCGTAATCAATCATCTCCGCCGAGCTGTCGATGCCGATGGAGCGCCCGAGCGGAAGGAGTTTTGCCAGTTCGGCCGTGATGCCGCCGTTGCCGCAGCCGATATCCAGCACCCATTCGTTTCCTGAGAACGGCGTCGAAGCAATTAATTCTTTAGCCCAGCTTGCCTGAGCTGCTGAGTTCTCGGCGTAATCCCTCGGATCCCATTTGAATTTCGGGTTACCGGTCATTGCGAACTTTGGGCATTCCTTCCCCAAGCTAAAAGAAAAGAGGATGACGCAATTGGACAGGCGCATGGATCCGTTCACTCATGGGAAAAGGACGCCGTAACGTCGGGGATTTCTCAGGAACATTTAGAAGAAAAATCCTTTACAACCGCGTTTTGCAAGGCAGATTAACCGCCTTTTTATGGACGTGTTTATTAATATTTTTGCGTTTCCAATTGGTCTGACAATTTGCTTTGCGCCCGCCCTTCTCGTCTGGCTCAAAATCGAGCTCAACGATTCCGCCTCCAAACGGAAGTAGCCCCGGTGGAAATCCGGCCGGTGGCCGGTCATTATCTTGGCCCGAACTCGTTAACGCCTCCGCCCGTCCGCAGGTCGTCCGAGTTTCTTCGGAACTGTGGCTGATCGGATTTTCGGAGCATCTGGCGTTCATGTTCCAGATCGCTTTCGGAGTAATCGAAAACTTTGCAGCCTTGGAGCGCGAGGGAGAGAACGAGAAACGCAGTCTGGCGAGCGGCCCGCGGGCTCCATCGCCATGGATTCGCTTTCATGTTGATGGTTTTAGACCGTCGGACGATCTCAGGCAAATTCATACTTCAGAGCTGGCCTGTTTAGGATTATAAAGACGTGGCCATTCCTGATCGTAAGCGTCTGTAACCCTCGTCATGAAACGGGGAAGGAAAAAAAGCCGTCGCAAACCAGCCCCCAAATCGTCCAGCGCGACTCAGCGTCTGCTCCGGGCCATGGGTCTGCTTGCAGTGGCGGCGGCGATCGTCGGGGGCGCGGTGCTTTTCAAGAGAGCGCGCAGCGACGGCCGCAATCCAACCTCAGACCCGCGGCAGGTTCGCGCTCCGGTTACATTTTCCAACCAGATCGCTCCGATCATTTACAACAACTGCAGTGGCTGTCATCGCCCAGGTCAAGCCGGGCCGTTCAATCTTCTGACCTACGGCGACGTTAAAAAGCGGGCCAAGCAAATCGCCGAGGTCACCCAAAGACGGTTCATGCCGCCCTGGCCGCCGGAACCCGGCGCGAATGAGTTCATCGGCCAGCGGGTTTTATCAACCGATCAGATCAGCCTGATCCAGCAATGGGTCAGCGAAGGCGCGCCAGAAGGAAATCCGGCAGAGACTCCAGCGCTCCCGAGGTGGCCGGAAGGTTGGGCGCTCGGGAAACCCGATCTCATTGTCGAGATGCCCGAGCCATACACGCTCCCGCCCGCTGGCCGGGATGTGTATCGCAACTTTGTCGTTCCAATCCCGCTCAAAGAACCCCGCTACATTCGCGCGGTTGAATTCCGGCCGAACAACAAAAGCGTGCACCACGCATTCATGCTGTTCGATCGCACCCGCCAATCGCGCCGGCTGGACGAAGAATCGCCCGAAATCGGTTTCGGAGGAATGGGCCAGCCGGGAAACGCGGAAAGCCCGGCCGACACATTTTTGAGCTGGCAACCCGGAAAGATTGCCCAGGACACCCGCGGTTCTGCCTGGAAGCTCGAACCCAAAATGGATTTGGTCTTGCAGCTGCACATGCAGACCACGGGCAAGCCGGAACGGGTGCAGCCTGTGGTCGCATTTTATTTCACCGACCAGCCGTCGACCAATCTGACGTTCAAGATCGGATTGGATTCGTTCGCGATCGACATTCCTGCGGGCGAAACCGATTACAAAGTCGAAGACAGCTATCAACTGCCGGTCGATGTCGAAGTGACCGCGGTCTATCCGCATGCTCATTACTTGGGCAAACAATTGCGCGGATTCGCGCTGCTGCCGGATGCATCGATCGAATCGCTATTGCTGATCAAGAACTGGGACTTCAATTGGCAAGGTGATTACCGCTATGCGAAACCGATTTTCCTTCCGAAGGGAAGCGTGATTCACATGCAGTTCACCTACGACAATTCGACAAATAACGTGCGCAACCCGCATAATCCGCCGCGTCGCGTGGAGTATGGGGTCGAGACGACCGACGAAATGGCGAATCTGTCATTTCTGTTTCGGCTGAAGAACCGGGCTGACCTCGAAAAGCTCGCCGCTGATTATCAGTACAAAGCAGTGCGATCGATTGTCGCGTTTAACGAGTGGAGCTTGCGGCGGGACCCGAGCGATGCCCGGGCGCACACCCAATTGGGCAAAGCGATGCTGGCGCTGGGAAAGTGGAAAGATGCGGCGGCGCATTTCAATCGCGCCATCGAGTTGAAGGCTGCGTCCGATGACGCGCATTACCACCTCGGGTTGATCCTCGAGGACCAGAATCAACTCGCCAACGCGCGGCGCGAATATGAGCTGGCGGTGCGTTACAACCCGGAGCATCTCGAAGCGCAAAATAATCTCGGATTGATTTGCCTGAAGCAGGGAGATCTCGACCAGGCGGAGCTGCATTTCAAAGCGGCCCTGGCGCTCGCCGAAGATGACGCGATGGTCAAAGAGAATATCGGCCTGCTCCAGCAAGCGAGAGCGGCCCGCGCCCGTGGACAAAGATGATGGCGAGGTGGCGGAGGATGATCGGAACGCGGGCTTTGGCCTGCAGCCAGGGAGTAAACACCTGCTTGATGCAACGCCTTGGCTGCAGCGTGAACGCTGCGTTCCGGACGAGAGGCGTGACCGCACATGATCGGAACGCGGGCTTTGGCCTGCAGAATCGGCAACGCAACACGGCCTTGGCGCAACGCCTCGTGCTGCAGCGTGAACGCTGCGTTCCGGACGAAAGTCAATTCATGATTGCAACCCTTATCTGGTGGAACATTCTCATCCCATGAAAGCCAAGCCTTCAACCGGTCGCATTCTGCTCGCGTTCGGCCTGTGGATTTTGCCATTCACAAATGAAGCTGCAGATGGCAATTGGCAGACGTTGTTCAACGGCCGCAATCTCGCTGGCTGGGATACCTGGCTTGGCCCCAAGAGCAGCGGCTATCACGACCCGAAAAAGGGCAAAGAACCGCCGCTCGGCTTGAACCACGATCCGCTCGGCGTTTTTACGGTTGTGGAAAAGGACGGCGCGCCCGCCATTCGCGTTTCAGGAGAAGTGTTCGGCGCGATCACAACGAAAGATGAATTTGATAACGTGCACATCCGAATCGAGTACAAGTGGGGCGAAAAGAAATGGCCCCCGCGTCAGTTGCCAAAGCATTATCGCGACTCGGGAGTGCTTTATTGGTGCATCGGCCCGCAAGGCGCGGGCAGTTACGCGTGGATGCGTTCGGTCGAGTGCAACATCATGGAAAAGGGCGTGGGCCAATGGTGGGGAGTTGCGGGAACGTACGTCGACATTGAAGGCCGAAAGGTCGTGCTTGAAAAAGAGCCGGGAGTTCCGTACCGCGGAGAATCGCCCGGGGAAGAGTGCATTCTCTACGTTCCTGGCGGACCGCAGTTCACCACCGGCGAAGGAATCACTTCGGCACTCGATCCGGAAAAGCCAGGCGAGTGGAATGTTTGCGAGGTGTTCGCCTGGGGCAACGTGGGCATTCACTTGTTGAACGGTCAGGTTGTGTTGGTCCTGACGAACCCGCGTTATCGCGAGAATGACCGCGAATTCGAACTGACCCACGGCAAAATCCAATTGCAATCGGAAGGCGCCGAGATTTTTTTCAGGAAAGTGGAGGCCGGGCCGATCACGGAAATTCCAACCAATTTGTTGGCGCACATCCCGCCGAGCGCGCCGGATGAAAAGGGATTCGTGCCACTCCTCGGGAAAGCGGATGGCTGGGCCCAATGCGGTCCGGGAAATTTTACTTTGGAGAAGGGCATAGCCACTGGCCACGGCGGAATGGGTTTGTGGTGGCACACCAACCGGATGTTCACGAATTTTGTTCTGCGCGGCGAATGGCTGCAGGAAGGGCCGAATTCAGATTCTGGGATCTTCGTGCGCTTTCCGAATCCGGCGAACGACCCGTGGATCGCCGTGAAACACGGCCATGAATTTGAGATCGGCGATCGGAAGGCGGCCAAGCCCGAGGATGGCACCGGCTCGTTTTATCCGTTCCACGGCCCAGCCGAGCTTCCGCTCAAACCGTGGGGCGAATGGAACAGTTATGAGCTCACTTGCATCGGACCGAATTATTCGCTGCGACTGAATGGAAAGCTGGTCAACACGTGGACGGACGATCGAAACCGACCCCTCGCAGGTTACGTTGGGCTGCAAAATTACCCTTACAAGGAAGCTGTCCGTCATCGGAACCTGCGAATCAAAGAACTTCCTCCGGGCGCCGTGAATGTTTTAATAAAAACCGTGGATTGAGGGGGCCGGGTCGGAACTGCCCACCAATCGCCATTCACTCTGCTTCCGATGAACAGCGACAAGAACAGCTCTCTTGCTCTTGCTCAAAAGAGGAAACAGGAGAGCAGGATCAAAAGCATAAGCATGAGCAAGAAAACATTCCTGGTTCCAACGCGCGGTTGAAAAACGTCTCTCCATGCAAACGCCCATTCAAATCGGAATTATCGGCTGCGGCAATGTCCTCAGCGCCTACCGGGCCGCCATCGACAAACTGCGTCTGCGGCGAACTGCTGAAGTCATCATCGCGTGCGGCCGCGAACGCCAGCGGGCCGCTGCCTGCGCCGAACTTCAGTGCGCCAATTTCACGACTGACTCCAATGCTGTGATCTCGTCGCCCGCGGTTGATCTGGTCATCGTCCTCACTTCGATGAACGAGCATGCGGCGCTGGTCCGGGCTGCGCTCGCCGCGGGGAAACACGTGCTCGTTGAAAAGCCGCTGGCCACTTCATTGGAAGAAGCCGCCGCGTTGGTCGAGTTGGCGCGGAAAAGTCCGGGCCATCTCGTTTGCGCGCCGTTTATCATTCTCAGCCCGACATTTCAAAAGATCGCCCGCCGCATTCGCAGCGGCGACATTGGCAGGCCGTGTCTCGCTCGCGCCCGTTACGGCTGGGCGGGTCCGTGGTGGAGCGAATGGTTTTACAAACGGGGAGGCGGTTGCCTGTTTGATCTCGGCGTTTACTGCATCACCAGCGTGACTGGTTTGCTCGGGCCGGCCACCCGGATAATGGCCATGACGAGCGTGGCCATACCTGAGCGCGAGATCAACGGACGGAAAGTAAAAGTCGAAGCTGCGGACAATGCGCAACTTTTGATTGAATTCGCGGGAGGCGCATCCGCCGTGGTCACGAGCGGTTTCACCGTGCAGCAGTACCGCACGCCCGCAATCGAAGTTTACGGAACGGCCGGCACCATTCAGATGCTGGGGGACGATTGGGACCCGGACGGCTACGAGCTCTGGCAGAACTCAGCGGGCGCTTGGCAGCTGTTCAAAGAAACAAATCCAGACTGGCACTGGACCGATGGTTTGAATCACCTGGTCGAATGCATCCGGGCCGGAACCGCGCCGATCGTGACGCCCGAGCACGCGTTGCACGTCTTGGAAATCATGTTGAAAGCGCCGCAATCCAGTTCGGAAGGCCGCGCGCTCGCGATCGAGAGCACGTTTGCTCCCCCTATTTTTGCCGAGCAGGGCGAAGGCGAGCCGGCTCATCTGATGCACGACCGTTCGCGCGAACATGCGGCGCTCCCCGAAACCTAGCCAAAGGAATTTGAAATTCGAAATGAGGATACTTAAATCCGAAATCCGACCTGTCCTTCGAAGCTTTAGCGAAGGAGGAAACAATTCCAAAACCTTCAAAGCCAAAACCCAAAACAAAGCCATTGCTGGCCATGGCCATTCATGGAAAGCCCCTGTCGTTTTGAGCATTTGAATTTTGGTTCTTCGAATTTGTTTCGAATTTCGAGCTTCGAATTTAGGATTTGATTGATCTAAGAATCTGAGAGGTTTTGCGGCGAGAATGTCGCGAGAAGAATCTAAGCTCGGTCATGGGATGAGCGAAATGCCGAAGCGCTTCAGCAATACGGCAGCGAGCGCAAAGCAAAAGAAAGTAAGCGCACTTCCAGCGATGAGTGTGGACCAAAAGCTGACTCCCTTCTGCAACATCCACGGGACGAGCAAAAACATGGGCATCGTCGGCAACACATACCAGAATGTGTAGTAAGCGTGGTTCGCGATCTTCGTCGTGCCGGCCTTCTCGACGTGCAGCCAAATCATCACCATCACGGTGACGAGTGGCAGCGAAGCAATCAATGCGCCTAAACGATCGCTGCGCTTCGCTACCTCCGACACAACGACAATCACAGCCGCGGTGACGGCGTATTTGATGACGAGGAAGAGCATCGCCTTTTGCCCAACGCTCCGGGTCAGTGACGGCGGGTCAAGCGTGTCGCAAATGAAGCTCGAGTGCAATCCCCGCCGTTCACTGCACCCGGTTGGTTCGATAAACTCACGTCGAATCTGATGGAATCTTCCCTATCCGTGCCATCCGCGCAATCCGTGGTGAAAGTCTTTTCTAGTTTGACCGCGGATGACACGGATAACGCGGATAAAACCGCGTCAAAGCCGACCGGCCGCTGAATCCAACAAAAAGCCAGGAAGAGAACGAAGATCTTCGTTCGCTGCCTTTGTTACGTTTTGTAAGCGATGCAGGCATTGCTCTTTGTCGAACGATCAGCTCACCAATGGCGGGCCGCCGGGGGCGCTCGAATTATCGTCTGACGCCGCTGGGCCGCCATTCGGTGCAGCGTTTTCGGCGGGCTGTCCATTGACCCATATTTCCGACTCTGCCAAGTCGATCTCATCAGACCAAATCACCGCGTATCCGTGAGGATCTGGACGCACCTGCCGAAATAGCGTCTCATCGGCGAGCGCACGAAACGCTTCCTCTCTCAACAACGGCCGGCAATCGTAAATCCTTGCCTCGCCCGTCGCGAATGTGACGAACAACTTTTTGTCCGGAAGTGGGTGAACCGTCCGAACCGGCGGATATGAAACTTCAGTCTTCATCTATTCCAATCCAGGTAACTGATGAAATCTCTGCGTTCGCCACATTTCTTGCAAGTCCGCTTGATGGCGCCTGGCCCACTCGCGAACGAGTCGCTCAGCCCGCGAGGGCAACTCTCCGGAATTAATGTTACTCTTCATCAGTCACTCCGAAACTGGACGGCTCGCCGCGGTTCGTCTCGACCGGCTGGTTCGGCGAAAAATCCTCCCATTGTCAGCGGAACCTCGGGCCACAGGAGGTGAACCCTCATGATGTTCGCCTGACTTTGCGTCTTTGCGCCTTTGCGCGCGCCAAGCAAGAAAATCTCGCGCAAAGCCGCTGAGTCGCAAAGATAGGGGAACGCTGGGCCAGTAAACTCGACAGCCTTCCGCCGAACACTCGCGGTGAGTGGCGCCGGGCCAACAGGCTCACGCCCGCCAGGCAAATTCCTCGCAGGCAGACACCGTGAAGCCGCAAATGGTCCAGGCCGACGGGGGCCTTTTCCAGGACGAGTTTATTCCAACCGGCAATATCGCCTCGGCTCACGTAATCCAAGAGCGCACGGATGCCGTCCGGAACGGCAATTCGTTTTCTGTTTCCTGTGCGATTGCGCATGAGCGATGCCTAACGCTCCGGGTCAGTGACGGCGGGCCAATGGCGTTTTGTTTGAAACAGGGGAGCAGTCCCCCCGTTCACTGCACCCGGTTGGTTCGGCATCATCTTGTGCGCTTCCACTCGTCGAACTTGTGACTGATGACTGCTGCAATCTTGTCATAGTTTTCCCAAGTGTCCTCAACGTGATACATGCTAGGTAAGCCGACCACCATGACACGCTCGTAATCTTTCATATAAAGCCATTCTGGACTGGTGTAATAGTACTTCGCAAACGCATTACCCTCGTCATTTAAGTCGCCATCCCAGAACTTCTCATCACACTCCCGGAAAAGAAACTGGCGCCCTGTCATTTGACGCGCTCGGACGGCTGCAAGTGACGCTGAGCAATCCTCTTGGAGTTCGTCACCTTCCAAGCCATTCACGATGGCCCATGCGAGAAACATACCGATATGAGTGCCACCGTTCTCACGCGGTAAACCCTTCGGATATTTTCCGCCATAGTGCCAATCTGCGCGGTCGTATGACATAGCGTGTTATGACGCCGAACCTTCGGGATCAGCGACCCCGCGCCACTGATGCCCGGCTTGCAACGAAGCTGGAATCGCGGAGTTCGCTGGATCCCGAAGGTTCGGCTGCGTGCTCACTTTATGGCCCTCACTTCATATTCAAATGTGTTGGAGAAAAGGCACGCCTGCTTTGCCTTCTCCGAGGCCTCATCACCAAAGAACCCTCCCCCGTGGGCCATCGGGTCGTAAACCATCCTGCCTTTGAATCTCTCCGGGCGCTCGGGCTTGTAGGTTAGCAGTAAATTCACGGAAGAATGCGGCGGCAGGAAGAGCAGAAGCTCTGGCGACCACCCTGTCGACTTGATCTTGATCGCATCACGCAGTTGTGGAATCACCAGCGGTAAAACGCCGCCCGTCCATGCGGTTTCACCCTGAACGAGGCAATAGTGTGAACCCGTGGACGGATGCCACACCATGGGTTTGATCGTGTCGGTGGTGTTGGTGACCAGACACCAGATGTTCACAGGCTCGCCCACAGTGAAGTTCGTCTTCACGAGGCTGCAACGGACGTGCAGGTCCTTCGCCGAATCTCGGTCGAGCTTGGGCAGCGTCTCGCTTTCGATGTCAGCTGCGCTTGCCAAAAAGGCAATGCCAAGCACCACCGGGAACAACCACAGGAGAGGGTTTGCTGAATGTCGTTTCATATGGAGGGGACTTCCTGCCGACGATAGAACTGACCGACGCGGGCGGCCAGTGATGTTGGAATTGGAAACGGACGCAGCCCGCCCGCGTTCGGTCCAGTGACCTGGTTCGCCGTCTTCATTCGAGTGCGGCATATCGATCCCGCCCCCTCCAAAACGGACACTTCGGGCATGCCCCACCCTCAGGATAGTCAATCCCTTCTTCGTGCGGGCAACCGAAAATCTGCTCTAACATAATCAGCGACTTAACCGCGTGTTCGTTCAATCGCGCAAGTATGCTCTGCTGAACCTCCAATTTGAACCTCACATCTTTGTCCTCGCTGAAATAACGATGGATCATCGACTCGTCCTCCTTGCGCAGGAAAATGCCAAGGACTGCTTTCGTGGCTTTCTTGTCATCAGGACCGTAAAAAGCAAGCGTTGCTCGCGGAAACCCTTGGTCTCCGAGTTTGGCCTTCTTCCGAAGTATGGTGATCGGCTTCACTCCAATGCTGACGGCGAACGCTCCGGGTCAGTGACGGCGAGTTCGGGGCGCTCAATGTGGAACAGAGGCGCAGTCTCGCCGTTCACTGCACCCGGCTGGTTCGGCGATGAATGAGTTCATGAATCCAAAATCTCGAAGATAACTCATAATACGCGAAACGCATAGAGTGCCAGTATTGCCCCGACGATGGCGCAAAGGATGGTCAGCGTTATTTTCCATGACCACTGCTGACCGGGCTCATCCAAATGGTGCTGAGTTCTTCTCATAGTGCATCAATCTTCAAGAATGCATGTCAGGCCAGGTCGCCGAACGACTCGGCTGAGGGACGCCGAGCCGGCGATGATCGATTGGAGCCGAGGCGCTCACTCGGCGTTCCCTCCAGCCGCTGGTTGGGCGTGCCTCTTTCTTCGAGCAACAAAGCCAGCTAGTAATATCAGGATCACCAAGGCTGCCAACCCGCCGATCCGTGGGTCTGAAGCCGATATCATGTAGTTCCCAGCACCACTCAGGAAAACGAAAGCTCCTGGATAAAGTAAAAAACGAATTTGTCCAAATGGCGTTGCAAAATCCAGATCACTGCTGGGTTGAGGCATGGAACGCATGCCCACCCTCGATGCACGCCAAACGTAGCTGCCGCGCGAAACCTCTTTCCAGGCATGGGCACCGCAGCTCTTCGCATGAGCAGAGATGACGGATGGCGGATGAGCGTCGAGCAGCATCGAAAGGCAACCGCACTTGCGGCACACGAAAAAGCGGTTTGCATCTCCTGGCTGATTTGTCGGCATTACGACTCTCGAGCAGCCGCAAAGCAGACCCGTGACAGCTAAGAGACCGGCAAGCAGATAGGAGCGCACCATAGTCCTTGCCGAACGAAAAAGGTGAGCGACCGCGGCGGTGAATATGCTCAACTCACCGGGATCAATGTTAATATTCATCTACTACTCCGAAACTGGAGGGCTCGCCGCGGTTCGCCTCCACCGGCTGGTTCGGTGATTAATTGCCGCCATACTCTCAATCCAAATCTGGCAACTGCTCTCTGGTCAACCGCAGCGTAATCGAACGGCCCTGACCCGGCACTCGGGAAATGAATCCATGGCGCTCCAATGTGGCGATCATCTGGTGAACCGAAGGCGGCGAAACCTGGAAGTAACGTTGAATGT